>ENA-UOTX01000648-UOTX01000648.1-compost-metagenome-genome-assembly--contig:-NODE-648-length-34317-cov-6.857593_pt1 | contig 34317 bp, 22 predicted proteins | sample MGYA00238143_ERZ746982 | MGnify/ENA primary metagenome ERZ746982 (study PRJEB28758, sample SAMN06268862) | compost metagenome | isolation source: single cell | place: USA: California, Emeryville, Joint... | reverse complement strand
GCTTTGGAGAAGGATTACGAAGAAGTCGGTGTCGAAACCGCTGAAGGTGAAGGTGAAGAAGAAGGCTACAACTAATCGCATTAAGAAAATTTGGGTTCATATTATTGATATCTTTCTCGTATATTGTTAGGTTTGAAACTCTTCTCATATTGCTTGAGGATAGCTAAAATTTAACAAATTATACCAAAAAAATCCCAATCTCTCTAGTCTTAATGGCATATTAGAATCGTTGTACAGTAGTAATAGCCTCTCAACAAATGTTTTCCGGAGAGACTGAATGGAAGCAATTCAATAACTAACTGAGACTGCTCTTGAACAAGGGACCGGTTATAGATTAGGTGTTTAGCTCGCAACAATTAAGATATCAGAGTAGATCTAACACTATTGAGTCATTATTGAGCCTAGATGGCACCTTCCAAAAGCCACAGCTAGCTCCCTTTGGCAGCTTTTTCTCACTATTTCCAAGAACGCTTTCTTAGAAAGCGACCTCCTAAGACAATTTGATAATGTGCACCTAATATGTAAGAACATCGTAAAATATTTATTTTAATTAGAATCATACAAAAACTTCGTTTTACCGAGGAAAAAAAAATCGTAAGAGTATTCGAAAATTGTCCACTTCAAGCGGTTTCCAACCTTGCTCCAGTTGAATGTCTTGCATTACACCTGGAATTGTCTCAATTTCTCAAATTGGAGAGTCAAATAATATTTCGCCTTAATTTTTCACTCTTGACAACATTTTCTTTCCATGGGAGCCGAAAGCGGCTACGTGCCGCTGATCTAAGGATATATTTCTGACTTATTAGGCTGAAAAATTCCCTTTTTTGGAGCAGAATCATCTCTGATACTGGAATAATTTCTGGCGTTGACTGCTAATTTTAATTATTAAAGAAACATTTCCAGTATCACAAAAACCTTATCTTGCCCTTCCGTTGTTTAATTTGACCTATATAATTACTTTAATCAAAACTGACTCTTCAAACATGGGCTGCCAGCAAGCATCTTTAAGGAAATCAGCTAGCCTTCCACTTCCAAGTCCCAAGTCTAAGATTCACCCGCTCTTTGATTCGATTGTCCCGGAGCAGTGCTCACAAACGACCCTGAAAACCAATCCTTCATTCTTAAAAGTACAAGAAAATTACCGAACCAGCGCAAACCTCAACGAATTCAAAATCCCCAAAGCCAAGTCACAAAGCCAGCAGCAAGCTCTGAAGAATGGCAAGCCTCCGGTTAAAGCGGTCGATCAAAAAAGAAGCATTAGAGGCGTAAGATCTCATCTCACAGTAAATGGGAGACATTCTCAGTACCGAGTGAAAACAAGCATCACCCGAGTCCAAGGACCCAATGTAGCCACCTATCTCGACACTAAGGCGATGAAGATATACACATTAGATTTCGATTCTCCAGTTTGGGAGTCGCAGCTACTTATGGATGCTCAAATTGAAGACACCACAGAGTCGGAAGACAAGTTCACAATTGAGTCTTTACTCAAGGAAATTCCAAGGCTAAGCATCATTGCCGTTAATAAAAGCACTCTGCATTTTGTTGGGTCTTTACATTTGCAATACAATGTGAAGACTAATACTTTTAAAGTATTACCCTCTATGCATACTCCGCGATGGAATCCAGTCCTGTGCGTTGGTAATGGGAGCCTTTTCAGCTTATCAGGTGAAGAAGAAACGCATTACTCAAAGAAATGTGAAAAATTTGACCTGACGCAACAAGAATGGATTGAGTTGGAGGATATCCCAAGGCCTCATCTCAAAGGAGCGGCGCTTGCATATCAAGCAATTGTTGCTGATGATGATAAGTTGAAAATTGTAGTCGTTGGAGGGTATAAAACAAAAGAAAGTCTTACACCGACCAATACGGCGAGTGTGTATGATGCTAAACGCAATTTCTGGAGAGTCATTGATCTTCAATGCCAGAATCCGCAGACACCGACGCTTTCGGATATTCAAATGGTATTCACGTCAAATGATGAATTGTTTGTCTTTGGAAAAACGGGGGAAGAGACAAAGTACTACCAACTCGAGCCTGAAGAAAACACTGTAACATCCATATCGAACTTGCGTCTTCCAGGGGATATTGTTTCGGTTGGCTTCAGCATGGAGAGTGATAGAACACAGGTAGTTACAGCACAATACCACGGAAATGTTGAACTGGACTTGGAAGTATTTGAAAGCGTTCTGCCTTTCGATAAGTGGTCAAGGAGGATACTTTAGGACATATGTTTATTAAAAAAACATTCAATTACGACGTTTACATAAGATATAACATATTTTATTTTTCAAATTCTTGGTGAATTCAATAGCCATAGCCAAACTATAAATTTTCCAACCCATCAATAACTTTATTTGCATATCTGAAGCTTTGTGTATATTAAAGTTCACTTATCCATGCATGGATGAAACAAGTATTAATGTTGACTTAAATATTAGCATTTCTCAGTGTTCGGATTCAACTAAGTAATAGTTCAAGGCAATTCACAGCTTTATTTGTTTTCTTGCAGAGAGCATCCTACATATATTAAGAGTGATATGCATTTGATATTTGTTTCTCCGTGTATCTTTCATTGAAGATGTAAAATGTCATAATTGATCAGCAATAATCTTGCCAATTTTGGGTCCAAATGGGCGGCGAATGGATCTTCTGCACATCGCGCCACATCTTTCTTTCAATTGAATTCGTTAAAAAAAATAACCAGAACAAATTCTGATCTGATCATTTCCTGCGCGAAGCACTAGATACAGCTTCGACCGCTATTCACATCACAAAAAACCAAATTTCAACAATTTTCACAATCTTATACTTCATCACGCACGAAATCATTAGGCTAAGCGCTCCAGAACCCCCACCAAATTCGTGTATCAAGCTTATTAATTTATCAGATCCCGCTGAAAATATATACTACTTATTAAAACAAATTTCTCAAACTCCAAATGGTAGAAAAAGTTGGATCTCTAACCGAGAACTCGTACGCAGGCAAATACAAGATCATAAAAACCTTAGGAGAAGGCGGATTCGGAGTGTAAACCAAGTTTCTTGCCCATACCCTTTAAATCTTTCTTAAATAGAGTCAAGCAAGCAGAACTTGAAGGCACAGGAGAACAATTCGCATTGAAGCTCATCAAACCGGAAATACTCGAGAGAGCGGACATCATAAACGAGATTGATATGATGTCTAAGTTGAATCATCCAAATATCATCAAGTTTATCGAATACTCCAAAGCAATGAAGTATGTAAAGCCCGATGGGAGAGTCCTCGAACGGTTTACGATCGTCACAGAGCTTGCAGAGAGAGGCTGCTTGATTGAATATTTGAAAATTTCCCGAATTTTCTTTAAGAAAGGTTTCCCAGAAAGTTTCGCCAGAAGATTCTTCCAACAGCTAATCTCAGCCTTGGAGCACTGCCATAATCTCGGAATCGTCCATAGAGACATCAAACCAGATAATTTACTGCTCGACGCCAACTATAACCTGAAAATTACGGATTTTGGATGGGCAACGCTGATCGATAAGTACCAAACTGACCTACTTAAAACAAACGTTGGCACGTCTTCGTAATTTTTTAGTTATTAGAAACATGTGTTTATATCTTTGTTTTTCATCATAATAGGTATCAGCCTCCTGAGATGATCCAAGGCGAGTGGTATGATGGAAAGGCATCGGATATTTTCACCGCTGGGATTATTCTATTCCAGATGTATTTAGGAGCCTCGCCTTTTGCGAGAGCAACTAACACCGATCCCTGGTATCGACAGATCTGGGAAGGAGAGTTTGATAAGTTTTGGGCGATACATGAGAGTCAACAAATCGAAAAATTCGCTATCAGCAGCGAATTCAAACAGTTGATTAATTCGATGCTCGCGAAGAACCCGAAAGGCAGACCCTCGATTCAGAAAATCAAAGAAAGCGAGTGGTACAATGGCAAAATCGCTGAAGAAAAGGACCTGAAGAAGGAGTTCGATCATTGCCATTACCAACTGTCGCTCAGCAAGATCAGCCTCATCGAAAAGCAAAAACGACAGGAAGAAAAGAAAAAGAGGCTTCAAGCCACTCTTATGCAAAACATCAAACTTACCGAACGCATGTTTTCTGGAAACTATGATTCAAGAGATTCAGAACTCGTATTAATCATTTATTTAACAGTATTAATAACCTTGCCTAGGCGACCGACATTGAGAAGTTACTCACAGAATTGGATATCAATGTAGATTTTACTGCGGCAAGAAAAATATCGGTTTATAATGTAAATAATGCGATAATGCTGGAAAAAACTCATGCTTCTTTTTCCAAAAATAGGGCAGTGTAAAACGACCAGCGACCGCAATGCTCTCTGTGTCTAACGAGTTGCTTTTGCTCAAAAAAATGGTGATCATTGCTGACACGCTCTTTGCGGATTACGAAGTCAGTGAGAAGAAATATAAGGTAATTTATTTAAACTGCGCAGAGAGTGCAACCTACTTCAATTTGCTTAGATCAAAGGAGAAGTCTCAGAGTCTGAACAGCGCGGAGCACTGGGAATCCAGATTGAAATCTTCCAAGTTGATGAATATACGAACTGTATCGAGTTCACTAAGAAATACGTAAGCTTTTCAAAATGCATGCTTATTAACTATATGATAAATAGGGAGATTATTCAGAGTTTTTAGATCTGATTCTTTCAGATATCAAGCCAAGACTCGCTGGACTAATTGAAGAAAGCGAAGAAGAGGATCCCTGAATTTTACAACCGCAGGTAGTCTTTGGAGTAAATAAAACAAGCACATTTGTTGAAATTGAAAATTTTTGAAATTCGATATACTTTGTTCATGCTTTATACAATGGCTATTTTGCACTCGATGGACATATATACTAATCCTCAATATTTTCAAGTCAGGTAGAAATCTCTTTCAGCTATAATAGCATCTCTCTCAAATAAATACTCGACTTTGTCGAAATGACTGATATGGACTAATGTTCTCTCTATACTGACTGTATGCTTGAGATTGAAAATTCAAGAGAAAAAATCTCAGTGATTCGCATTTAGCATTGCAAATCATCTGCGTTATCATTAACACTATGACTATTCTCCTTAAAATAAGCTGGTTAAGTAGAAGAAAATATTTCATTACCTTTAGCAACGAATTACTTAATTACCAAAGACTTAGAAAAAATACAACGGTGTAAAACTATTCATTGAAACAAAACAAGGTTCAATATTTCTTCATTCAAAAAGAATACACTCCCGTGATCGCGAGGCAGAACTTATCTAAATCAGAAGACTCATTCATACAAGTACTTCGATCTCCTTGATTACGTAGAATAAACCGGTTGTGTACCTTCTGCTTTGATTTGCGTGGGCAGAATCGACGTACCCGTTATTTCTTGGTTTGACTCTTTTTTATCCTCATTTGTCGTGGCAGGATCTTTGGTGGGCACAAAATGCCCTTCTTTGGCCATGTTCTTTAAATATTTTCAGCTCATGTGGATATAGAATCTTCAATTACCTGATTCCGAATTCTTAAATAGCATCTTTTGCAGTATCCCTTTGCAAAATGAGCTTGATGCTCACATTTCCAAGGCTTCCTAGTTTTTCCATACGTTTCATAACAGTTTTTACAAAGACCCTACGTAAATCTCAGAACAGACAAAGTCATGATGATTACCTTAGCGTGATGAGGCTTCCATGGATGATCGCATTTGACCTTCGTGATTTTGTTTCCTTGATCAAAATTTTCCAGTTGAGACACCTTTTCATTTCCAATTTTCTTCCCAGTGTAAACCTCAGCTTCCTCTCGCCCGTTAAAGGAATATTTTGTGCTTGTTCCCGAGACTCGCTGATCGAAGAGTTCATCCAATAGACCGTCTTTATCCTCGGTATCCATTTTCATCAACGGTTTAGCCAACCGATTCTGAAAGAGCGAAAGGCCCTGCATATTCTGTGAACTCATTGGTTGGTTCTGGAAAACAAACTGCCGCGGATTTGGAATTGGGGTAGGTTGTGTTTGATTTGAAGTCCTAGCATCCACTTGAGGGCCCATGGTGTTAAAAAGCGCTAGAGTAGGGCCGAAAATGGTCGCGGGATCGAAATATTCAGGCCGGAGGAGGCTTGAACGACCGTTAGAGCCAGAGCCAATGAAACGAGCTGGGTTGATTCCAGCATTTTGTAATATCGTATGCTGAGACATAGATATTGAACAGACTTTCTTAAGATAGTTTTGGAAGGCAGTAGTTATCTGAATCTTGGCAAGCTGCATTTCAACTTCAAGGTTATGGTAGGTTTCTAGGTTTTGCATTTATTTGGAAGACGAGCTGTGTGGACGTATTTTTCAGATATTTAATTGAAATGAATTTATTATTTTTTTCTTGATTCGTTTCTTCTATTAGCGGCGGCGCTATATTAAGAGAGGAATCATGTTTGATTTCGTAAAAGTTTTCGTTATTAAGAATTAAGAAATTTTTTGTTGCCATTGAGATCAACTAAATAGGCGATACATAGATTGTTTAATCAAAATCGTTTATTGAAATTTATAATTCCGTCATTATTAGACTTGGAATATAACAACCAACCGACGCTTTTTTTCAAAAAAGTAGTAATGATAACAGCTAAGTGAAACGGGGTCTAATCCTGATGCAGAGAGCCTCATACAGTCCTCAGATGCTGAATTTGGCGAAAAAGCTGAAGCAAGCAAGATAAGAATTTTCCTTGTTTCACACTCCCGTTAACTACTTCAAATTTAAAAACAATTAAGAAGGAATTTTGTTCGCGAACATAAAATTAAGTGCTCATAGTGATAAAATTTTAAAATCTGTTCGCAATGGCGGAAGACCTCCAGGAAGGAAAAAGAAAGTCATGCGTTTTCTATTGAGGTTTAGGCATTAGAGATGTAGAAGGAATTTAACAATTTGAGCATTACAGATTATGAAAATTGATGTTCCACGAGATTATTTAAAAAGAAATCAACAGACTAGTCATCAATGATGCCTGAGCATGGTATGCTAGTCATATCTACCATTTAAAATGGAGAATCGATATTCTTGAAATACCAGCTAAATCTCTGTGTTTCAAACTTGTTTTGGTTTGTTGAAGAAAACCGGACTTAGAGATCGGCTGTTGCTTATATTTCTTTTGAATGTATGTTTAATATAATTAGTCACTTTTAGAAATCTTAATGGCAGAAATATTTTAGTTATTAACTTAGTTCAATATGTGGAATTATGCTAATTTTATCTCCAGAGAGATTTTCTTGCGGCGTTGTCTTGCTGCCCTTCGATCCTCCCGGGACTAACTTTGATAGAGCGCCAACAACCCATTCTCCAAAGCCAAACGCAAATGCTATTCCCCATTGTGGACCGTTCATCCCATCTCTGAATACAGAAAATACTCTTCTCCCATAAGTCATGAAAATAGCTTGAAGGAGAAATATTAGTGCAACAATTATTATAAAAGTTGCGTTTCTGAGGACGCCTGCAAAGATATTGAACTCATTTCTCAATTTTCTTGCGTTGAATAGGTTAAAGATTGCATGAGCACAAAGGTGTGGAATATGACTGTGAAGTGACGTGAGTAACCCACCTGTTGTCATATAGGATAATACTCATAGGTAGCGTCGATGTGGTACATTCTTCCAGAAATGACATATTGTCCATCTCCATAAGGACTAAAACGAGCTTGAGTCTGAGTGCCAGCGGCGGCATTCGTGTAGATGTCCCTGGGATCAAGCAAATCACTTTGTTCAGGGATGAACCTTTCTCCGAGACAGACTAAAATTATGATTACTATCAATTGGTAGGCAGAATGTGTGATAATAAATTTCACAACGTCTCCGGAGAAAATTCTATCACTTGCAGGTTCTTGGAGCAGCTGAGGATGTGGAGGTTCAGCTCCAAAGGCAAGACTGACAATAATGCCCATTGCCAGATTAATCCAAAGTAGTTGGACTGGGGTGAGGATGGCTATTCCATAGAAGATGCTGCCAAAGAACGTCAGAACCACGATTACTAAGTTCATGGTGATGAGAAATTGAATATATTTCTTGATTGAAGCTTGGATATTTCTTCCCCAGAGAACTCCATTGAGAATGGAACAGAAATTGTCATCAAGGATGATAACATCTGAGGTTTCACGAGCAACTTCAGTGCCATTAATCGCCATTGCAATTCCAACGTCGGCTTGCTTTAGGGCAGGTGCATCTGCCGATCCAGCTCCTGTGACAGCAACGACATGACCAAGCTTTTGAAGACCGGCCACAAGTAGAAGTTTGTCCTCAGGACGCACGCGGGCCAGTACCCTGAGTTTTCGAGCTATCCTCATAAACTCTTGCATATTGCCATGGCCTGTTCCTTCGGCTTTTAATTCGAACTCCACACCTTCTAATACAGAATCTTCTTCATCTCCTGAAGCATTGTTCAGAATATTACACTCTTTAGCTATTATTGTCGAGGATAGTTTATTGTCACCAGTCACCATAATCACATTGATTCCAGCTTGTTTACATCTCGAAACAGCCTCTGGCACTCCCTCACGTAAAACATCACCTACTTCTAAAATTCCAAGCAAAATCAATCCTTCTCTCTCGATGCTGTAGACTCCATGCTCATCTGCAGCTTTGAGATCTTCGTGACCTGACAGGTCTTTGTATGCAATACCTATTGCTCTGTGAGCTCGCCCTTCAATCTTCTTTAAGGTGTCTTCTATTGAAGCTCTTTGCTCAGGAGTAATGCTCACTACTTTATTTTCGTTCATCAAATGGATCTGGCTGCAAGAAGCTAAGATAAGCTTTGCGGCTCCTTTGCTATGCAATATTCGAGTTTTGTCGGACCCAACTGATATATTTTCAAGGATGGTGCTCATTCTTTTTTCTTCGTGAGTTAAAAGGAAAAACGGCATATTCTGAGTATTTTTTCTTGAATCCATCCTGATCTACTCCTATTCTATTTGTGTATTCAAGTAACGCGAGATCAATTTTGGATCCAGTTTGGGAAACCAGTGTTGCTGAGTTATTGCAGATACATGCTTGGAGGAATAACTCTTTGTAACGTTCTCAACGAGGTTATTATAATGATTTGATTTGAACTCCTTAAAAGTTTCGTTCCAAAAACCAGTCACCTGCATGTGGTTCATAGTAAGGGCGCCAGTTTTATCAACAAGAATTGTATCAACTCTTCCTAATGTTTCGCAGGCGTTGAGTTTTCTCACCAATTTTTTTTCATTTCGCATTTTTTTGGCAGCCGTTGCGACTGCGAGTGGTAGTATGAGTCTCGAGCCGTCTGTCATAGCCGTGATCATTACGATTATAGCTGCTATCATTAAATAATGAGCGAACTCTGTCCATTGCAAACCATCATTTTTTGACCCTTCAACGAAAAACCTTACCAGCAGAATCAGAAAGGTCAGGAAACCTGAGATAATTCCTCTTCCTCTCATTTTCCTCACAAAAGAATCGACTTGTTCTTGTAGAGGAGTCATTGCTGGGGGAGGTAACTCCAGGGTCTCTCTTATTTTCCCCATGGAAGGCTCAGCACCAACGACAATGGCGACATATCTTCCACTTCCAGACAGAATTTTTGTTCCCGAAAGAAGAATAGGAGACGGAAGAGCGTGAGGACCTGCTCCGTCACGCTTTCCATTTTGTATTATCTCGTCTCTAGCCATCAAGCATTCAGACAGAGTGTTTTTCTTGACTGGTTCTGTCTCTCCAGTCATACTACTTTCATCAACTTGAAGTCCATGAGCTTCCAAAACAAATCCATCAACAGGGATGTTGTCGCCCTCTTTAATAAGGATGACATCTCCAGGAACCAACTGAGTATCGTATATTTCACAAATTTCCCCAGAATCTCTTATCACAGAGACAAGCTGGCGAAAGCTCTCTGTAATTATTTGAGAAGCATTTTCCTCTTTGGTTATAGCTTGTAGTACATACCAAAGTACAGCAAGGAGAATTAGGATAAGAACGAAACCGCTTTCAACCCAAGCAACGGCTCTATGAGCATCGTTCATCACTAATTGAAGAATCAATGCTGCCAAAGATACAGCAATGACAAGAAGTGCAATAGAATTATTTCTTAGTGTGTCGCAAAACGCTTCGCATTTACTTTTGCTGAATTGAAATCTTGCTGCTATATCGTTCGAACCGAATTCCTTTCGGCGCTGATCAACTTCTGATGTATTGATTCCTTTCAAGAAATCGACTCGAAAGGTATCTGCGATGAGCTTTTCAGCATTAATAGCAGAAAGGTGTTCTAACTCTTCATCAAATGTACGTTCTGATACTAACTCCACAGCTCTGATCAATTTCTGCTTAGACTCTTGGTACGAAAGCAAACCTGACTTATCTTCAATGTCCATAGCTTTTTCTTCGCTTGCTTTTGTGTAATGAGTTTGTGTTAAGAGCTGTTTAATTAAAAATAGCAAATAAAATAGTTAACACATTAAGTATAAATCGATAAGTCGATCGATTAAGTTACAGAAACTACAATTAGGACTGGCTTCAAAGAAAATGAGATGATTTATATCCTAATCGTCTAGCCTGGAACTCCAACAATTGCCATCTTATCAGCAAAATATATTAGCCACAAAAGACAAGAATGGGCATCAAGGCTCTTCGGATACCAAATTCTCTCCGTTGCAAAAATTTCTGGAGTCTGCTAGTACCTCAGCGATGATTAATTATATCTTTAAGTAAAGAAACTACCTAACTAATGTTATTGCTAGGGTGCCTGCTGCTGGTGTATGTTAAGTGTGCAGAAATCTTTTTGCTTGAACTGTTTATGGAATTTGAATGACCAGGATCAATATCACTCTAAATTTCACAATGATAAAAGGCTGTAACTCTGTTCAGATAATGAATTCATCATCCTAGACATGGAACGTCTCTGAAGATTTGTCACTTCGAAGAACCTCGCAAAAGGTTAGCTTTCTGATACTCTTGAGCCAAAATTTCCGGTACAAATTGTAGGTAATTAAAATCTAATTTGTGACATTAAACCGAAAAATCGGATCCGTACATTTCTCCTTAGATACTGCATGGTTTCGAAAGCAGAAGAAATTAAGTCAGAGAAGTCAAACTCTGAAACTGGTACAATTGCAACCGAACTTGCTAGTAAGTTGGATGAAAGTGTTGACACATTCGATGCATTGAAGCTAAAACCAGATCTAATGCGAGGAATCTACGGTGTCTTTTCAATTGCCCCATGTTTTCTAATAGCTAACTCAATGATAGCTTACGGTTTCGAGCGTCCTTCGTCTGTTCAGCAGAAAGGATTTCCCGCGATGTTAAAAGGCAAGGATCTTATTGCTCAAGCTCAGCCAAGGTCTGGAAAAACAACACTTTTTGCAATTTCCATACTTCAAATCATTGATCATTCCTCTCTGAACTGCCAAGCTCTAGTCCTTGTTCCAAAGGGAGAGTTAGCTCTTCAAATTCAGAGAGTCATGAAAGCATTAGGAGAAGATCTTCAGGTTTCTATTCATGCGTGTAGTGCCAGTATTGGAGAGGATCTTAAAATCCTCAAAAGAGGTGTTCAAATCGTCGTGGGAACTCCTGGCCGAATTAATTAATTACTTATGCGAGAAAGGAACCATCAATATGGATAATCTCAAACTTATCGTGCTAGATGAAGTAGACGAATTGCTTAGTGGCTCATATAAAGAGCAAATAAAAGTAATATTCACGAGTATTCCAAAAGATACTCAAGTAGAATACCCACCATCAACCAGATTTTGTTTAATATTTTATACCCCATATCTTTAGATCGCTTTTTTCTCGACTTTTATGTCCAGAGAAATTCTAAAAATATCGAAAACTATCATGAAAGAACCAGTAAAAATACTTGAGAAGAGCGAGAAGTCGGTTCTTGACGACACTAACCAATATTTCATCGCCATTGACAAAGAAGAATGGAAGTTCGATACCCTAGTCGAGTTATATAAAAACATCGGTAACAACTTTCTTGCATGAAGAGATAACTGATGATGTTTGCGGTTACAATAATTTTTAGAAATTCAGCAATGTATTATCTTTTGCAACACGGAAGAGAAAGTAATTGAGCTGAATTCTAAGATGAAAGAAAAAAATTTTAACACGAGTGAGATGGTAAACTTGAACCTTTTGCTATTTCTCTAAGCAACTTCATTAAATACAAATAGCACGGTGACATGTCTCAAGATGAGAGAGAAAAAAATTTTAGAGAGTTTAGAACTGGTTCTTCCAGAGTACTCATCACTGATGATTTGTTGCCCAGAGGAATCGATATTCAAAATGTAAATTGACTCTATCTCTCGAAACATTGACGTGTACTTATCAATCGATAGGTTACCTTGGTCATCAATTATGATATTCCAATCAGCCGGGAGAAATACGTTCTGAGGGTTAGTCGTTCTGGACGCTTTGGTAGAAAAGGTAGAATGAATTTAATGAAAAGAGTTTTTCTCTGATCTCTTTCAATAGGTGTTGCGATAATTTTTGTGACCCTTGGTGACTCTAGTTTCCTACAATATGTCGAAACAGTTTACAAGACTGAAATCAAAGAGATGCCATTAGATGTAAAACACATACTTTTTATTTGTTTTAATTTTTCCAATATACTTCTTAGCTCACCACTCTTTTCAACTAAATCCGGATCTGAACATTAAAAGAGATTAAGATAGATTGCTAGCATAACTTTCCATACATTTAAACATTAAAGCAGCCTGGTTTTTCATTCATCTTAGTACCCTTAAGAATTATTCAAAAAATTATAAAGCAAAATGGATCATTTATATAGGATTTTTTCTGCCGAGGATCGTATCTCTTGTGGCGTTATACTGAACTCTAGACTCAACAAGAGCAATGATTAAAATAAAAAAAACGTTTCACTCATCTCTCAGTGATCATGTATACCTTATGAACTCAATACCGAAAGAGAAATTATTACCTTTGGAATTGAATCAAATTCTTCAATATTAAATAATTCTTTGTAATTTCTACTGCCAGTAGTCATAGAGAATTCTTCACCTGGGAAATTGTGAGAGGAAAATATGAGGGGAGTTGCAACCTGTCTTCTGGTATTTCTTCAACCCACTTAGAATGATTCTTTTCGTCAGTAAAAAAAAGCTGATATTTCGTTTCTGGGCACTTAATTGATTAATCTCCAGAACTAGGAAGATTAAACTCAATATTTGATCGTCAAGGAGATACTCCAACAAAGGGGAGAGTTTTATTTAAAAATTACCAGGCGCTTCTAAAAGAAATTTACACTGAAGTTGAAAAAAATTTAAAAGCAATTTCTTTGAATTCTTCTCATCATAAGAGATGCGTTTATCTCTGTGCATATTCAGAGGCGTTCGAGACTCTTTGTGATGTTTTCCTCGTTGAGAACGCCACAGATAGTTTTCGTCCAATTCAAACATGTTTCAAAATCACCTCTCAACTACCATGAAACCGCTTTGACTCTCAACCTTTTTTTTTAGTTTTAAAAACACTTTTTAATTAGTTAAATTACCTGTGTTAATTGTCTTAATTTCAACGATATCTTCTTCCAAAAGTTTTTTAACTTCTTTTCTATAAGGAGCGATGCCAATTAATCTGCTGGACTTCTTTATTTCGGGGATTAGCTTCGAACAGTAGCGTTTACATTACAAACTATTATCCGCGAGCTGATTTTATATTTTTATTCATGATTCATAACATAATTTAACATTTCGCTAGTGCTACAGCAAATTAAATAATTAATTCATTTACGAGTACTGCACTGCGAATGAATGAGGCTGATGCTCTAAAGGCTAGATTCCTCGGGTCTCCGAAACGAAGCATCAGCTCTGAAACAAAGTCAGTTACTTACCAAAGCTTCCTTTCTAATACCTTCCAGGGCATCCAAAACTACAGCAGAAGAGTCTCCAAACCAAAGACATCTTTCAATTCACCAATCGGTCCCCATAAGGTCTTCTTCCAAGAAAGTAACTCGATTTTATTTCATGGAAATCTGTTACTTTATCCTACTCTGCTAAGAACTTAGTAATTGCGTTAGATGGAACACTTTTTAATGTACAACTGGAAAAGAACCTTGCTTCAATGAATTTACATGATACAAACCAAGTAAATCTCTCTTGGAGTTACGGGGAATAATAAATATGATGCATAGAAGCCTTCGAGGTTCCGCCAGTCAACCATTCCGAAAGAAGATGAATATATCATTACTAATCGACCTGGAATTGACTCGTTTTTGATAGCTTTGAGCAGCTGCTATAATCTCTATGGGCTGACTTTCTGCTCAAGAAGAGTAATGAATGTGCTAAATGCGAATTTCTAAGTTTAACCACGTAGCAAACCGATTTTATTCTGCAGAAAGCTTGTCTCGACGGATTTTTTGTGGAAATTTTTAAAAAGAAATCTTCAGTTTTTATTCCTGGAAGGTCTCAAAGTCATGGAAGTGCGCTGCTTGATAGTTCAAGGACAATTTTTGTAGACGTATATATGCACCCATTAAACTGTTACAATAACAAAAATATAGTCCTCGCGAGAGCAAATCGCTAAAAACCATTCAAATGGGATCTTGTTACGTCCGTTCGCAAAAGGTGGCGTCTCAGTACACGACGATGACGACTTGCTGCAACTCTTGCCGTTTTTAATTTTCGTTTCTCAAGTAATCTTTTTTCTCCAGAACTAAGATTAATGATTTTCTACATCATAGTTTGAAGACGTAAGACCAGTGAAAAGACATTATGAAATGTACAGTCAGCAAACGAAAAAAGTTATGAGTGCATTCGGACCGTTTTCTCTGCCTGTAGAGCCTGATAATAAGCTAAACGAAGAAGATTTGGATGAGGACGATGCAACAATATGTCAAAGCTCTGGTTTATTGGAGTCTCGGAGCGGGGCAGGCGTGAATGAACTGAAAAATAAAATTATGAAAGGTCATTTAGATTTTGCAATGCCCAGCCAAAAGAGTTTGATGCGTAATCTAAGCAAATCAAACTCACACCTTGACAATAGTGAGAGAGTTATCGAACCTCTCTATCCATCAATCAAGATTGGTACGTTCGTAGATACGGGTGACACGTTGCAGAGTGCAGGTCTTTTTTCGAGGGCTATTGGAAAAATATAGAATTGGCGGAGAGACCCAATGAAGTCAAGCTTTTTAGCAAGGTATATTAAATACGCAATTTTGTGAAGCTAATATGTTATTTTAAATTTTTCTGTAATTTTTTTTGAGAAAAGAAAATACACATTAGCTTGTGTCTAATGCTTCATTTCTATCTTAATCAATGTAAAATGTTGGTATCAACTATTAAGAATTTTCCCTATGGGAAGGTTTTTCTAGACCTCTGTACACCTCTGCAATGAGAAAACCAAGTATAGCAAAGCTATTGCCTATCTTAGAATGAGAATGCTCATCATATCTTCTGTTACACACCAGTATAGTCATAAAGCTTAACGGATTTCTTATGATGATATCGAGGGAAATATAACTATAGATTGGCTAACGACTTTGAGAGATGAAATGGAAAACGGATAAGTGAATTCTAAAATAATGAGCTAAAGTCTTAGCCTAAATGGATATCAGCAAATTTTTCAAAATATATTGGTTTTACTTTATAAATTCGATCTTTCTATACAAGTACCCATAAAACGTTTCACGCGTGAGATATTAAATGATAGTTAATACAATTTAAGCCTTGTAAATGATATTTTGCATTCAGAGGAACTATTTAACTCTTTCAGAACTCTAATACTACAACAAAAAGGAATGATAGCCTCCGTTAATTAGACAGCAAATTTTTGAATTCTTCGTATTCGATCTTTCCAGAACCGTCTGTATCGATCTCCTCAATCAACATCTATCAGTAAAATTAATATAGGGTTGCTACAGTGAGAAATTACCTCAATGTCAATAGTCATGTTAAACTCATGCTTTATGACCTGGATCAGTTTATCTCTATTAACGTACCCGCCCTTGTCTGAATCTCCTCCCATAGCCACATATGCCATCACTATCCAACAAATAAGCCTCCAACCCAAAGAGTAATTTTCTTACAGGTGTCATCTTCATCATTGTTCTTTTGCAGATCCTTATGATAAGCAATCACCTTCAAAAAGTCTCTGAATTCTAATCAAAATTATCAAAATGCCATTAGCATGCCACAAATACGTATTTCTCCCTTGTTTGACTGGTCAACCTCGTTAATCATTTTGAAAATTTCCTCATCAGATGGCTTCTGTCCCATTTCTATGGGAATATTTCAAGATATAAGCTTCGATAATTGTTACATAATAATTGATGGTTACCTTCAAGAACTTTTCTGAGTTCATCCTTGTCAATGGCACCTGAGTTATCGCGGTCGAAGGCCGAGAAGGCTTCTCTGCTCTTTTCGATTTCTTTTTCTGTGAGGATAGTGTATGGGTCAATATTGTTCATTGTGGATGAGTTGGGATTTCTCTATTTGAAGGCTATCAGTAATAAAGTAGTTTATTTTTTATGAAACTATTTGTGTTCGCAAATTAATTCCTTGAGAATAAATGCTATGAGTAAGGTAACAAAGACACTTCTTGCTTTTAAAATGCTCTTTCAGAAGCCATGCAAGATATCCTCGGACTTAATTTTGAAAACTCGTGAATTTATGCAGATTGTGGTACAATTTTCACTGACTCAGTTTAGAGTGAATGTTCAAACAATAGGCCTTGCAAATTATAGAAAATTCTATTACATGAAAGCCATCTTAATGTAAGAAAAAAAAGTCATAAAGGAATAATTAATAGCGTCCGTTGATTGATTGTCGCTGAAAGCATTTTCTTGTGACCCACGGTGGACAGGATAATGAGATAACCATTCTGAGTTTGTAAAAATCGAATAATGCACGAAGGAAGTTTTTTGCTGAAACAGATCGTATTTATCATATTTAATAACACGTTTTCCAGATGCTCTCGCTGCTAATCTCATTCAAAAAATTCAAAAAGTCAAGGTGTGACTCACCAGGTGTTGGTTTTTAAAATAAAAACCAAATGACGGCCTTTGATTATCCAGACGATCCACGAAAGACGATTCCTTATGAAATCAGCTTAATTGCAATCTTAGATTAGTTAATTAAAAGATGTTAGGATTAAAAGTCTGTCAAAGAATCTTATCTCTCAGTAGGAAGGATCGGCTGAACTCATTAAGATGTAAAAAAATATGAAAAACACAACAGATAGTTTCCGATGAACTGATTAATTCGAAAGCAAGTTTTTGAATTCCTCATATTCGATTTTGCCAGAACGATCTGTGTCAATTTCATCAATTAAATCCTACCAGCAATGTCAGACGATGGGTAGCAAAGTAATCGGATACTTCAATATTGATTGTCATATTAAATTCGTGTTTGATGACCTGGATCAATTTATCTCTATCAACGTATCCACCTTTGTCTGCATCTCCTCCCATCGCAACATAAGCCATTACTAGCCAACACATAAGCCTCTAAACCATAGAATAGTCTCTTACAGGTGTCGTCTTCATCGTTGTTCTTTTGCATGTCCTTATGATAAGCAATCACCTTCAAAAAATCTCTGAATTCTAATCAAAATTGTCAAAATGCCATTAGCATGCCACAAATACGTATTTCTCCCTTGTTTGACTGGTCAACCTCGTTAATCATTTTGAAAATTTCCTCATCAGATGGCTTCTGTCCCATTTCTATGGGAATATTTCAAGATATAAGCTTCGATAATTGTTACATAATAATTGATGGTTACCTTCAAGAACTTTTCTGAGTTCATCCTTGTCAATGGCACCTGAGTTATCACGATCGAAGGCTGAGAAGGCTTCTCTGCTCTTTTCGATTTCTTTTTCTGTGAGGATGGTGTATGGGTCAATATCGTTCATTTTGTCGGATAAGGTAAAATTTCGATTTGAAAGCTATTAATAATAAATTAGTTTATATCTGATGAAACAATCCGTATTCTTAAATAAAATCCTTAAGGACGCTAAATTACTGAAGACGAGAACAAACAGGAGCCTATTGTGGAAAAAGTGCTTCCTCAGAAATCATGTAAGATATCGCCAGGCATAAAATGTAAATTTAGTGAAGTAGACCCGTTTACTATAATGTTTTGTACCTCCTCACTCTAATGCGGATGAGTTATTAAACGATAGGTTTTGACAATAAGTTGAAAGTTTCTTTTTCGAAAGACGATTCTCATAAAAGAAAAGAATCCATACGAGAATCATTAATAATTTTTGTTCGCTTTTTAGACCACCAAATCGATTTCTAGAGATTCAGATTTGGTTTGTAGACGATTTCTTGCTTGTATGGAGTCTTTTTTATTGAGGTTGCAAATTTCAACTCAATGGTTGCCTTCAGGTTCCGATCGATCGAGGAAGAGAGTAGAAATTCTATTTTAACTTCCTCGATTAGATGAGGCAATCATGGATGCCCATTTCTCCTATTTAAGCTCAATACAAACAGCAATGTGTGTGAGAAAACAAAGAATTAATTGCTCTCAGATTTAAGTCTAATAGCACCTATTCACTAAGAAAAAAATTCACCAGATTCAAATACCGACACCTTGACTCAACTGATGTGAGAACTTAAAATAAAAATGGAGTCAATTCCTTTTGTTAATGGGCGATCCACGAAAATGACGACTTATTATGGAATCTACGAGTAATTGTATATCTAATTTTACTAATGCAGAGAGTTACAAAGCTTGAGACTTTTTCAATTGGGGTGAACTGCTTAACTCTTTTAAAGCATGGGGAAAAAAATTCGAAGAATCGACTTGATAGTCTTCGATGTATCAATTAAAGCACCAGCTGACCCGAGAGCAAGGCTTTGAATTCCTCGTATTCAATCTTACCAGATTTGTCTGTATCGATCTTATCAATCAAATCCTACCGCTACTGTCAGACAATTGCTCAAAGAAAACACGTACTTCAATATCAATAGTCATCTTGAATTCGTGTTTGATGACCTGAATCAACTTATCCCTATCAACGTACCCTCCTTTGTCGGCATCGCCTCCCATCGCGACATAAGCCATTACTAACAACTAATCAGCCTCTAAAGCATATTATCATTCTCTTACAGGTGTCATCTTCATCGTCATTCATTTGCATGGCCTTGTGGTAGGCGATCGCTTTCAAAAAATCTCTGAATTCTAATCAGAAATGTCAAAATGCCATTAACACACCACAAGTACGTATTTCTCCCTTATTTGTCTGATCGAGATCGTTAATCATTTTGTAAATTTCCTCATCGGTAGGCTGTTGTCCCAGTTCTTTGGAGATATTCAGATTATAAGCTTCAGAAAACTGTTATATAATATATTAGTACCTTCAAGCACTTTCTTGAGCTCGTCTTTGTCAATGGCGTCCGAGTTATCACGATCAAAGGCTGAAAAGGCCTCTCTGCTCTTTTCAATTTCCTTTTCGGTGAGGATTGTGTAGGGATCAATCTCGTCCATGTTGATTGCGTTAGAATTAATATTTATAAAATGATTCCTAACAATATGTGTCATAATGCTGAAACAAATGCAATTAAAGATTTACAAATGTTAGGAGCAGAAAAACAGAGCCTAAAGGGAATATCATGTATCCTTTTGGTAGCTACTTTGATTAGAAGCTGACTACCGGAGTATTGAGGAATGATCAATACGGAAATTAGCAATATTGGATGCAAAACAGGATTTTTGCTGAGTTTGAACTACACTCAGGAATCAATGATTAACCGATTTTCTCATTTGAAAAAAAATCGCAAAAATAATATACTTGGAATATATCGCTTCTCAAAGGGAAAGGAGACATACTGACCCTCTTCTTTGTAGTGGGAATTTTTGTCTCACATAAGATCAAAAAACCTTTCTGGTCATAGGAATCTGAGTTAGCAAAAAGAGTTTTTATATCATTTTAAAGGATTTTTGGTAAAGCAGGTCATCCATTTTGCCAAAAAAGAATGAGAGCAGAAAATAACGAGATAAGGTGAGATAGTTGGCAAAAGATCGCATAAAAATTCTCATTGCTACAACTATTACTCTAGAACATATTTCTAATATCAAATATCGCTAATGATGAAAGACGATAGTTATTTTCAAGGTCGTTGAAAACAGTGTCGGTTCAAATACTGAAAGAGGTCAACGGTCTATTTTCCTTACCTTTCCTATTTATATTGATCTATGTAATCACGATCGCTTGTTAACCTCAATCGAAAGAATTATATTCTGCTTGATTCTTAACAACCAGGGTTTGAATAATTGCTACTATTATCACATTGAGGTAAAATACAGCTTATCTATTTGCGAGGTAATCGCAGATTAGGTTATTTGGCTGTGAAAATGAAGGTTGTTATTATTAATTGACATTTGAATTAATATTCTTTACATTCCTAATGGAAGTTTTCTTTTTAGGGTGAGGAATTTCATTTGCAATTTACTTTGAACTGCCCTGTTAGCTACGAGAGAAATCAGGAATTTCTGAGATATACTTTGGTCTAAGAATAATGCATGAAACTGATTAAAGAATAACTCAAATTATTAGTCTTAATCCAATAATAATTATTGCTGCATGAAAGATATAAAATTAATTAATTTAATCAAATATAAGAAATTTGCAGCATCTTAGATTATATAATAAAATCGACTATAGTTTTCCCTCCTTTCTATCTGGAATATTCGACCAAGTTTCATTAAATCCCATTGCCTCACGACCCCACCATCTCTTGCCGTCTTTCTCCTCCTCGTCCCTTGCTACTATGCTTTCGACAGTCATGCTAGCTATTGAGCGGTACACTCCTTCACCCAATGGCTCCTCTGGATTCCATCTTTCTGCTTGTTTCAACGCTCGAATCGCCTTCGGAAGGTGGGTATCGTTATGGTTCACTGCCAACTCAAAGATTTCCTTCCAAGATTTCTTAAACTCAGTATTCGATGATGTAAACTGTTCCAAATTCAATTTTGGACGGTTTTGCGAGATGAAATAGGCTAAATCCATTGTAAATTTACCCCTCAGAAACTTCACTCCAAGTTTTGGATCGATTTGTTGGACAGTGGTTGGGAGGAATAGGCTGCTTGTTAGAGCATGCATCAAGAAGAAATTAAGGAGAACTTCTTTGTCTGGTCGTTGGGGTCCTGCATATACAGCTACAGCAAGATTCATTAATTCTCGTGCTTTATTCACAAGCTCTTCTTTATCTGATGTTAATGACCATTTATTGACATATTCAAGCACTAATTCTGGCTTTTTGCCTAGAACTGTAGTCAATCCAGAGTCATCATATGTAACAAAGCCATCAAAGCGACTATCATCAAGTGTTTCCTTCGCTATTTCTAACGCAGTTTTTGAACTCGTATTCTCTGTATTCTCTGATGATTTGGTTTCATTTGGGAAAAGTACCTTCGCACGGTCATTATGCAAGCACATTTGTGCGAGTCCTTCAGCTACCATCCCATCAATTCCGAATTCGAGGCCATAACCTGTATGAATGAAAGGATGATATGCACCTCCTAACCATCGAGAGAGCATGTTATTTTGTTCATCGAATGCATACTTCTCAACTGCGGCGACCCGGCCGAGCTTTTTAACTTCATTCAACATAAAATCCAGATAATCTGAATAGTAATCACCATCTCCTAAATGTTCAGTCCAATTGAAGCCGTTATGCTTTTCGGGCTTTGGTCGCTGTTTCTTGGCTTCTCGCTCGTACACTTCTTTGAGTCGCGTTGGTGAAGCTCCAAGAGAGAAATCTGCTAAGAGCATGTGAGTAAGATGATTGTGACGGCCTCTCTCATCGAAGAAGATATGATGTTCGTTTGCGTCTTTCACTAGCAATTCTTCAACCAATTTTGTTTCTATAGGTGAGATAGTCGGAGAATGTGGAAATGCTCCTGGGATATTAGAAGGTAATGCGAATGACTCTAAGCGGAAGAGAGCTATTTTATCTTCTGCTATTTCCCCTTGTGCCTGGCAAACTAAAAGGATAAGTACAATCGTGCTAAATAAAGGAAGAAATTGTCCTCTCATTTTTTGCTTTTTGGAAATTCGAAAACTCTCTAAAGAAGTCTAATAATATTTGGTTTAATTATATTCTCAGTTTGCCTTTAAATAAGCAAATTTATACTGAATACTGAGTCAGCTATTTTCCAGAATGTGGACATATCTCTCGAATTATGATATAGCATTCGATTCTCATCTCAAGCGGTAAAGCAAAATAATGGAAGAAATATTTTCAAATTAGTTCTGGGGTTAATACCACTGAAAGGGAAATTGAACATAATTAAGACTCAGTCAGGAAATCTGGCTTTTTCTTTGGAATCACAGTAATTTTAGTTTAAGGACAATTTTCTAATCAGTATAGTTTTCTATAATTTGGAAATACCTAATAACTTCTCTCTATGTCTCAACCCCAATAAAGCTACTTCTGCATCGCGGATTAGATATCACCTTAGAACTCGTCTTTTTCACTATGAGATACCAATAGCATCTGCGTTTCAATTCCCATAATTTTCAGATACAACTCTAGTCAGCAGCATCAAATAGAATATCCTCAAGCAACATGTAGGATCTAGAAACGTAAAATAATTATAAGATTGATCTCTTATTATTTACTTTATTATTGGCTTTTGAAGAAAACATTCTTGTTTTTCGGCTAATATGTCCCAACCTATCCTTCCTCCACCCTATAGCCTTTCATTAATTCACTTCTCCCGGAATTCGAAGGGAATCCGAGTGGTTAGCTTCAATTGTGAGGACATTTCAACAATATTGCCTCTAATGTAGATTCTTTCATGTTTATAAAGAAATATTGTTTATGGGGTGAAATTCTCCTGAAATCTCCATGTAAACACAAAGTTTTTCTCTGATCTCGTCTTAAAGCGAGAGATCTGTCTAATTCAAAGGCTGTTACATGTGTCTTTAACTTAGTACTTAATGAGCTCAAAACTCCTTAGAGTTTAGGTTGTCGAGCTCCTTAATTCTGTCCAGGAATATGAGGCTTGAAGGGACCAGGTTTATTTCCAAATAGAGAAATAGTGATTTCCTTCATAACTTTCCTTGAACCACCAGGAATTTCCGCGATATACATTGATCTAAGGATAATGCATGAAACTGATTAAAAGATAGGCCAAATTATGAATTCATTAATAAATATTGCTGCTTGAAAAGATATATTATTTAATTTAATCAAATATAAGAAATTTGCAGCTTCTTATTATATAATAAAATCGACTATAGTTTTCCCTTTTTTCGATCTGGAATATTCGACCAAGTTTCATTAAAGCCCATTCCTCCATGACCCCACCATCTCTTGTCATTCTTCTTATCCTCCTCTGTTGATGCGATACTTTCAACAGTCATACTCGCTATCGATCGGTACACTCCTTCACCCAATGGCTCCTTTGGATTCCATCTTTCTGCTTGTTTCAACGCTCGAATCGCCTTCGGAAGGTGGGTATCGTTATGGTTCACTGCCAACTCAAAGATTTCCTTCCAAGATTTCTTAAACTCAGTATTCGATGATGTAAACTGTTCCAAATTCAATTTTGGACGGTTTTGCGAGATGAAATAGGCTAAATCCATTGTAAATTTACCCCTCAGAAACTTCACTCCAAGTTTTGGATCGATTTGTTGGACAGTGGTTGGGAGGAATAGGCTGCTTGTTAGAGCATGCATCAAGAAGAAATTAAGGAGAACTTCTTTGTCTGGTCGTTGGGGTCCTGCATATACAGCTACAGCAAGATTCATTAATTCTCGTGCTTTATTCACAAGCTCTTCTTTATCTGATGTTAATGACCATTTATTGACATATTCAAGCACTAATTCTGGCTTTTTGCCTAGAACTGTAGTCAATCCAGAGTCATCATATGTAACAAAGCCATCAAAGCGACTATCATCAAGTGTTTCCTTCGCTATTTCTAACGCAGTTTTTGAACTCGTATTCTCTGTATTCTCTGATGATTTGGTTTCATTTGGGAAAAGTACCTTCGCACGGTCATTATGCAAGCACATTTGTGCGAGTCCTTCAGCTACCATCCCATCAATTCCGAATTCGAGGCCATAACCTGTATGAATGAAAGGATGATATGCACCTCCTAACCATCGAGAGAGCATGTTATTTTGTTCATCGAATGCATACTTCTCAACTGCGGCGACCCGGCCGAGCTTTTTAACTTCATTCAACATAAAATCCAGATAATCTGAATAGTAATCACCATCTCCTAAATGTTCAGTCCAATTGAAGCCGTTATGCTTTTCAGGCTTTGGTCGCTGTATTTCGGCTTCTTGTTCGTACACTTCTTTGAGTCGCGCTGGTGAAGCTCCAAGAGAGAAATCTGCCAGGAGCATGTGAGTAAGATGATTGTGGTATCCTATTTCGTTGAAAAATATGTGGTGCTCGTTTGCGTCTTTCACTAGCAATTCTTCAACCAATTTTATTTCGATGGGTGAGATAGTCGGAGAATGTGGAAATGCTCCTGGGATGTTAGAAGGTAGTGCGAATGACTCCAAGCGGAAAAGAGTCGTTTGGCCTTCTGTGATTTCCCCTTGCGCCTGCCAAAGGAAAAGGATGAATACAATCGTGCTCAATAAAGGAAGAAATTGTCCTCTCATATTTTGCTTTTTGGAAATTCGAAATCTTTCTAAAGAAATATAAAGATATTTGGTTTAATTTATCTTCTAAATTTTGCCTTTAAATAAGCAAATTTATACTGAATACTGAATTAGTTAGTCTCCAGAATATGACCATATCTCGCAAATTTATGGTATAGCATTCAAATCTTATCACTTGTGCTAAAAAATTAAAAATAAAAAGGTCGGAAATAATTTCAAATCAACTTCGCAAGGAGACAACTGTAAAGCAAATCATCATAATTTCTAGCATGTTGCTGGCTCAGTCATCTCGAAGGAAATCTGACTTTTCTTAGGAATCACTGCAATTTTAGTTTAAGGACAGTTTCTATTCAGTATGTCTTTCTATAATTTGGAAGCACCTGACAGTCTCTATTCTTCAACGTGCCTGAACCTTAATATAGCTGCTGCTTTTACAATTTGACGTAACTTTGGAAGTCATCTTTTTAACTGGGTGATATGAATAAATAACATCTGTATCACCAGAATTTTCAGAAAGCAGATCTTTCTATTGAACAGCATCAAATAGTCTGACCTCAAACAACTCGTAGGATTATATCGTCAAATAGCCAAAAGATTGATCACATGTGGAAATTAGGAACAACATCGTATTATAAACAGAAAATTTGATTTTTTTCTTGATGAGGTCCGGTAATATACCTAGTTATAAGGTATTTTAGTCAAAAACTGTTTCGTTGATAATATCTCTATTACAGTCATCCTACATATATAATATTTCTAAATGCTTGATTAGAGATTGGTTGGAGGCTTATTCAATCGAAGATGCAAGTTTATTATCCATTTAATTACTCTGTTTAAATCATTAGAGAACTCTTCGCCATTGTATAATATAAGTTATGAGTGATTTATCTATAGTTTTTGCTTTCTATCAGAAATCTTAGACCAAGTCTCATCGAAGCCTATTCCATCAGAATTCCACCATCTTTTCCCGTCTTTCTCCTCCTCATTTTCTGCTACGATCTTTTCAACGGTCATACTAGCCATTGCTCGATACACACCTTTCCCCAACGTTTCCTTAGGATCCCATCTTTCAACAAGTTTCAATGCTCGAATCACCTTTGGAATGTGCTCATCAGAGTGATTTACCGCCAACTCGAATATCTCTCTCCAAGATTTCGTAAACTCAGTGTTAGGTGATGTAAATTGCTCGAAATGCAGCATCGGCCGGTTTCGTGAAACGAAATAAGCCAAATCCACTGCGAATTTGGCTTTCAGAAGTCTCACTGAGAGCTTTGGATTAATTTGTTGGACAACGGTTGGTAGGAAGAGGCTGCTTGTGAGTGCATGCATCAAGTAGAAGTCGAGAACAATTTCCTTGTCTGGTCGTTGCGGTCCGGCGTATACAGCGGCAGCAAGAATCATTAGCTCACGAACCTTGTCTAGAAGTTCTTCTTTATTGGTAAAAAGCGACCATTTATCCACGTATTCAAGCCCCAATTCTGCCTTTGTGTTCAAAAACGCAAAATATTTAAACTTATCTTCAAACTTAACAAGCCCATGAAAGCGACTATCATCTAGTGTTGCCTTTGCTATTTCCAAAGCGGTTTTTGAGCCTGAGTCCTCTGATGCTTTGGTTTCATTTGGACAGAGGACCTTCGAGCGATCAGAGTGAACGCACATTTGTGCGAGTCCCTCAGCTACCATGCCATCTATTCCGAATTCGAGGCCATAACCAGTGTGAATAAAGGGATGATACGCACCTCCTAACCATCGAGAAAGCATGTTGTTTTGTTCCTCAAACGCGTATTTCTCAACAGCGCCAACACGCCCTAGCTTTTCAACTTCTTCAATCATAAAATCGAGGTAGTCTGAATAGTACTTTTCATCTCCGAGATGTTCAGTCCATTTGAAATCATCGTGTTTTGGAAGTTTAGGCAGTTGGATCTTTTCTTCTTGTTCGTAGACCTCTTTAAGTCGTTTTGTTGAGGCTCCAAGAGAATAGTCAGCCAGAAGCATATGCGCAAGGTGATTATGGAAGCCTTTTTCGTTATTAAAGAAGACATGATGATTCTTTGCATCTTTTTCTAATAATTCTTCAACGAGTATTGTTTCTTCGAGTGAGATAGTCGGTGAATGGGGAAATGCTCCAGGGATATCAAGATGTGGGAGGAATCGCCCTTTTGAGGGTATGTCTTTTTGAAGATTCGAGATCATTAGAAAGAAGTATATCTGCGATAATTTAGTTTTTATTCTTAAATTTTCAAACAAAACAGTTTAATTTGCTCTGAGTTTTAAACCAATTTTTTAGTATCTCAACTGAATACAGCAGCGAAAGTTTGTATCAATCAGATCTCTCACGAATAAATCCTTCAAATTAATTGTAGTTGACGTTTGAAGCTTTAATTGATAAAAATGTGAGTATTTCTTCGATCTGCGCCTTTCACAATCTTTCATAACACCTTGAATGAGATACTAAAATGGAATGATTTCCTCATTACTTAAATGACAATCCCTTTAAATAATTCAAAAAACTTTTTAGACGTTTACTTTGATTGAAGTGTAAAGATTCAAATAAAGGTGCAGATATATGCAAATTCATGCTATGTGAAATTTAATTGAACATTCATTTTCATTCATTGTTGTAATGTTATTAAATTTGAAATATTGACATCACTTAGGTACGATTATATTGACTACAATTCTACTGGTTTTCTAACAGGGATCTTGGCCCAAGTTTCATCAAATCCGATACCCTCTGAATTCCAAAATCTTTTGCCGTCTTTTTCTTCCTCATCTTCTGCGATTATACTTTCAACAGTCATACTCGCCATCTTTCGATACACACCCTTCCCAAGCGTTTCCTTAGGATCCCACCTTTCAACTTGCTTCAATGCTCGGATCGCCTTTGGAAGATGCTCATCACGATGATTCACTGCCAATTCAAAGATTTCACGCCAAGATTTCGTAAACTCGGCCTTTGACGATGTAAACTGTTCCAAATGCAATTTAGGGCGCCCTTGTGAAATTGTCCTCCCTAAATCGACAGCGAATTTGGCTTGCAGAAATCTTACCGAGAGCTCCGGGTCAATATGCTGAACGAAGGTGGGCAAAAAGATACTGCTCGTTAGCGCATGCATCAGGAAGAAGTCAAAGACAATTTCTTTATTCGGCCGCTGAGGTCCGCCATACACAGCAGCAGCAAGAACCATTAGCTCGCTCGCTTTCTCTAGCAATTTCTCTTTATCAAGTGAAAGCGACCAGTTTTCCACGTATTCAAGTACCACTTCTGCCTTCTTGTCGACGACAGCAAAAAATTTAACTTCATCTGTATATTTAATGAGGCCATCAAGACGCTTATCCTCAAGCATCTCTTTTGCTAATTCCAGAGCTGTTTTTGAGCTCGGATTCTCTGATAACTTAGTTTCGTTAGGACACAAGGGTTTTGATCGATCCGAATGAACGCACATTTGTGCGAGACCTTCGGCCACCATGCCGTCTATTCCGAATTCGAGACCATAACCAGTGTGAATATATGGATGATAGGCTCCGCCCAAAAATCGTGAGAGCATGTTATTCTTTTCTTCAAATACATATTTCTCAACAGCACCAACGCGACCGAGCTTTTCAATTTCTTCAATCATAAAATCCAGATAATCTGCATAATATTTATCATCGCCCAAATGTTCAGTCCATTTGAAGTCGTCATGTTTGGGTGGCTTTGGCCTTTGGATCTTTTCTTGGTGTTCGTAGATTTCTTGGAGTCGCCTTGTTGACGCTCCCAGTGAATAGTCAGCTAAGAGCATGTGGGTAAGATGGTTGTGGAAGCCTTTATCGCTGTAAAATATGTGATGTGAAGCAGCGTCTTTCTCCAGCAGTTCCTCAACAAGTCGAGTTTCTTCGAGAGAGATAGTTGGTGAGTGCGGAAACGCTCCTGGGATGTCGAGCTGTGGGAGGAACCGACCTTTGGATGTTATTGCTTTCTGGAGATTGGATATCATTTAAAATAAATTTTTCTGAAATAGATTAGCGTAAGATACTAAGTTTGAGAATAAATAGTTGTATTGAATTGGATACTGAGTGATTCCTAATTGAATCACTCAAAAAACTTCATGTATCAGAATTGAAGTACTAAACCGCTTTTATTTCTGACTGAGGTCCATGCTAAAGACATTTTCAGTCCTTCGTGATACAGGCCGTGAATTGTCATGTGTTGACTAAAATCTTTTGGCTGATTGGTACTCAATCTTCTTTCCTGAGAAATCCTTTCAAAATTCCAATTTGGACTTTTAGAGGTAATAACAGTAAAGAGATAACTTTCACGTAGTGATACTTTCCAGTACCAGACACAATTGATGGCATAAAGTCATAATATTTCGATGTGTCGAATTAATTGACCATCAAACAAATCTTTTTTGGTAAATTTTTCTCACTCATAATCAAGACCTGCTCTAACATCATTTATTTTTGTAATCTGTTAGAATTTGTGCCGAGTAGTCAAATATTGCAGATACCCAAGAAATATTCTCAAAAGAGTAATTGGTCAAACAATTTTCAAAATTCATCAGCTCATAACTGCAGTTCACTTCCTTTTCGACTCAAAGATCCAACTTCAACCTCTCAATGAAAGTCAAAAGTATTTTTAAAAGATACATCTTCAATTTATTTGAGAAATCTCTTTAATTACAAATATAGTCTCAAGAACAGTTTTAGAATTTTTCGAACTTTCATCCAGTAAAATATCCTTCAGTAAACACCCATAATTTCCCAAAAATAGTTGAATTCCGAGGTCTTCAAGTGTCTATTTTTCTTTCTTTACGCTCACAAATAGGGTTTGTTGACTCTTATCAATGATTTGTGAAAAAATTTTCAAACCTCATCTACAATTTATGTGATCCTTCATATGCCGAGATTGAGTCATTTTATTGAGAAATAGTAGTGCATTACAGTTTAAATATCATATTCGATCTATTAGTTAATTTAACTGACCCTCACTACAGTACAAGGTCCTTTTAACAACAGTGTTTATTACTTTGTCGAGGCTATCAGTACAGCCGGAGCTACTTAACAGATACTTTCTATAAATTAAATTAATCTATCAATCAGGGGACGAATGTTCCATAAAGAACTCGCTATAGCTCAATATCGCCTTGATTTTTCAAAACCAAGTCCAAACTCCCTTTTTCAGGAGCTCTTAAGTCAAGGCGCTTATGGGAAAAAACGCCCAACACGTTATTGGGCAACAACGAAACATAATTCAGATATATATGCCATTAAACTATTAAATTATGACGATGAAAACGAATTCAACAGACTCCTACTGCTTCTGATCACCCTTCAAGACCTCGCTCATCCCTATACGCTACCCGTGCACTCGATAGGCTTCGATCTATACAGTTTCAAACCTCCAACTCAGCTATTCTATATTGCCCAATACGCTCCTAAAACTTTATATGATAGTCTCTATACCGATGGCAAAGTTTTCAAAATTGAAGAAATCATCGAATTTGTGTTTAATCTAGCTGACCTGCTGGTGCATATCAAAACGAAAGCGCGCCAGTACCATGGAAATATTAAATCCAACAATATTTATCTGAGTGGTTCTCAGTATGTCCTCGGTGATTGGGGTAGCAGCCCCGAGCTTCTAATGGCTTCAGACTGCGATGATGAATCCGTGGAGTTGCTCCTCGAAAATCCTTATCTGGCTCCGGATCTCAAGTGCAAAGGCCTTGGTCCTCTTTCGAATAAACAGCCGTTCGCTAACGATGTATATTCGCTTGGAATCGTGATATTAGAGCTGACTGGATGCGATGTTAATGCACTTCGAGGAGTTTCTTCTAATTCAGATGCTTATAGAGAGATTATGGAGCTGAATCTTTATGGAAGTGTAACCTCCTTCACAAATCAAGATTTTCATCAGTTGTTGAGGCAAATGGTGTGCGTAGACCCAGATATGAGACCACCGATTGAAAGAGTTCACGAGAAACTAGGTGATTTAAGAACGAGGTTGAATATATTTGCAGGGGTGAGCAATACTGTAAACTTGCTTTCAAACCCTGTGAATGAGAATTCATGCAGGATGAGCTTTCTACCTGGTGACAGAGAATCAGCTATTGAACATAAAATCATCCGAGGTATAGCGCAGTTCAATAATGGGGACTATGCACTCGCTCTTTCGGAGTTCTATCAAGCGTTGAAGGGCATTGAATCTCTGGATAATCCACCAAAAATAATGAGGGCTACAGTGTGTCAGTGGTTTTCGAAAGTATTGATGCTTCAAGGAAAAAAGTTGGGCTACGAAGGAATCACTGACAAATCGTTAGAGTTCGATGAGAATAGTGCTGTTGTCATGGCCTCTGTTCTATCAAAATTTCCTATTGATCACTGGAAACTGGAAAAGTTGAAGAATTTTTCAAGTGTGATAACGGGCAAGGAGTCTTCTTTTGAGACGGCTCTATTACTTGATAAAAGCTTAGAAATTGTGAGTAAAGATGACGCAAAAGAATTCGAAATAATCGTGACATCTGAATGTCTAGAAACTGCTCAGATGACGCCAAAGGATCGTATATATCTTAAATCTTCTAACGAAAGCTGCTTTGAGTTACTCTAACAGTGAACTCATAAGAAGAATACTTTCACTCATTTCTTATTTCTAATTCGTGTGCTACATCCTGAGTGAATAAAATCTGTCTTTATTTTACTTATTATATATGAACTGCTCATCTATGGATTATCCTTTCGAAATACTACTTAAGCCTTTATAAAGAATTGGTAAGATAATTATCAAATCGCAGTCGCAATTCATAATACCAATTTTATCAAATATTAAAGTAAAGAGGAAGTTATTAAGAGGATTGCTACTCAATACACACAGAATTAAATTTTTCTCAGATAAAACTGAATGCTTTCAAAAATATGGTGCGAAAAGCGAGAATTCAAGTTGATTCAGAGAGGTGCTTGATCGTGAGAATTATTCTGGATATTTCAAAATTAGGCATCCCGGTTCCATGTAATTCGATTTGCTTTAAACAAGAGTGATTCTTAAATGAGATTCAGTTTCTGGGTGATGCCGGAATTCAAAACAAAGAGACCCTTCTTGAATACTTAGTAGTCGCCAATAACTAGGCACCTTTAAGAAGTCGCACGTGCTTGCTTAAGTAACATTTGACTCTAAATTCCAAAGTTTGAAGGAATATCGAAAAGAAATAATGAACTACTTTTATTACAATTCGTTCTATCTCATGAGTCGCACGTGATTCATGAAGTGAATTCAGTATTATAAAAGGACTTTGGAAAGATTGATATTAATCACAATTTATTTAAATTCACAAAAAAATATTAACAGCAAAGATTTCAAAGCTAAATGATATCCAAAATCCAACAAACAGTAACAAAAGAACGATTCCTCCCTCAACTCAATATCTCAGGAGCATTTCCTCACTCGCCAACCATCTCACTCGAAGCTACAAAATTAGTGGCAGAATTATTAGAGAAAGATGCTAACGAGCATCATATAATCTTCGATGACAGAGGATTCCATAATCACCTTACTCATATGCTCTTAGCAGATTATTCACTTGGAGCTTCAGAAAAACGACTCAGAGAAATATACAAGCAAGAGGAACAAATGCAACGGCCAAAACCATTAAAGCACAAGGACTTTAAATGGACTGAGCATTTAGGAGATAGCAAATATTATACAGATTACCTAGATTTCATGCTGGAAGAAGTTGAAGAGTTAGGTCCTGTAGGAGCGATTGAGAAATATGCGTTTGAAGAGAAGAATAATATGATCGCTCGGCTGTTGGGTGGTGTATATCATCCCATGATCCATATTGGTTATGGCCTTGAATTTGGGATTGATGGCATGGTAGCCGAAGGACTCGCAACAATGTGCATTCATAATGATCTAAATAAGGGACTTATCCCTCAAGAAATCCAATTAGCAAAGGATTCTAGCACATCGGCATTGGACTTAGCGAAAACAATGGTTGAGGATAAACGCTTTGATAGCATCAAGTCAGCAGGCCCATTTAAATTTATGGCATTTTATAAGCAACCAGAGTTGGTACTTGAATACGTCTCAAAATGGTCTCTTTCGCCTGACAAAGAGGAGCTTTTGAAGAAAGTCCGTGAATTAATGATTCTTGGTGTTGCTGCCTATGCAGGACCTCAGAGCCCGAACAAAGAACCTTTGCTTGATTTCTTCTTGATGCATGTGTTAACCAGCACTCTCTTTCTGCCTGTTTTTGTACAGCAGCTTAGTCCAGAATTAGGAATGAGCTTTCTGAGGGGAAAGCTTGCTATGGACTTAGCTCATTTCGCTGGACGAAATCGCCCTCCGCTGTATTTGGACCGATTTACATCATGGACAACGAAGTATACAAAATCTTGGAGCGAGATCTTTGAATTGGCTGTGAATCATGACGACGAGCACTTTCCTAAAGTAATTCGAGCGTTGAAGCAAGCTGAAATTTGGGATCCTGAAGAAACTCTGGGAAAAGGAGTTTACCGAGCGATAGCAAGCATGACCGTTGAGACCTTATAAGATGTCGGACTCATAAACATTTGTGATGAATTCATTATGGATGTTAACCACATAAGATTTGCCTACTTTAGAAAAAAAGATAGAGTTATTGAATAATATAGGAAATTTCGTACATGTTCTTATAAATGCTCGAGTTTCCCAGTTAGTCTTATGCAAATTTGATAACAAAAAGTGTTTCTTCTCCAGCCAATTTGTGGTGCATCTGTATTACCCAGTTCTCTGAGTAGGTGATAGACCAGTTGCTGTATTTATCCCGTACATCTTATAACATGAATATTGCAGATGTATTATCAAGCATTCTTTTTTACAGTTCTTATATATATTTTTTATAGTCAGAATTAAATTAAAATGTAAAGATTTGAATTATTTAAGGAAACAACTAGCTGCCTTATTTTAACAGAAAGGACTTATTCAAAAGTTACTATTGCACCGTCATGAGAAGAAGCAGATGTTTCAAATAGAGATTTGGTAAAATAGAAGCCATTCTGAAACAATCAAGAGCTCCTGGAGTTAACGACTGGATTCTCTCGAGAATGCTGAATTTTTGCGTTTTCAGTAAGAGTGACTCACTTTGTCCAGAACAAGAGCATTGGAAATTTTATGTGAATATTATTATATTACTAACGCAAAATCTGAGTTTTTCCTTAAAAAAAAATTATCGCAACTCATCAAGCAGATTTGTAGATGAGGATCAAATACCAGTATTCTTTGGTTACCTATGGAGAGTGGATGAGGGTGGCCTTGATTTTCAAAGAGGGTTCTCGGAAAATCGTGATACAGAAAAATATAGATTTTCTTCAGTTTATCCTGACACGTCAAACCGTCCATGGAAGAGTCAAAAGTTATGGTGATGCTCAGTTATATTCGTCTTGTGATGCGAACGTGCTTCACTAAGTGATTCAGTATTCCAAGAAGCTGGCATTCAAAAATTTATTCAGTATTCAGTAACTGTGACATATATATATTATGATTCGAAGTCAAAAACAAAATAGAACACAAAAATTAAATTAAAATGTTTTCGAAATCCAAAAAATTAACCTCAAAAGATCGATTCTGCCCCCAACTCAACATCCCGGATGCATTTCCTCTCTCCGAGATGTCCAGTCCATTCGAAGTCATTATGCTTTGGTAATCTTGGTCGTTGCATTTGCTCTTCTTGTCTATATATTTCTCTGAGTCTTTTCGTTGAGGCTCCAAGAGAGTAGCCTGCCAGTAGCATGTGAGTAAGGTGGTTGTGGAATCCTTTGTCATTG
>ENA-UOTX01000647-UOTX01000647.1-compost-metagenome-genome-assembly--contig:-NODE-647-length-34341-cov-12.126255_pt1 | contig 34341 bp, 25 predicted proteins | sample MGYA00238143_ERZ746982 | MGnify/ENA primary metagenome ERZ746982 (study PRJEB28758, sample SAMN06268862) | compost metagenome | isolation source: single cell | place: USA: California, Emeryville, Joint... | reverse complement strand
ATATAATAAAACTACTCCTCTTCCTCCTCTCAGTATAAACGTGAACGATGCCATTGGCAGAAACTGTGTAATAATCGTTTTTGTTCAGATCTCCAAGCTCTTTATGAGGAATGACGACGAGATCATAAGGTCTGAAGATCTTCAGCGACGTGATGACTTTCTCGCAGTTGATGAATTTGATGGGTGTTGAATTTCCGTATTTCGCGAAAAAGGCAATCGCTTCTTCACCAGTCTTAATTTGCGCGAGGTACTCCTTGACTTCTTTTGTGAAGAACAGTGCGTCCTGCAATTTTCCCTTAGGTTTCAAGGCTGCTTCTGAGAACATATTCAAAATGCTCTTGGTGTAAGGCTGGATTCTTCCTTCTTCTTCATCGACTCTCTGAGATAATTTGAAGTTAAGCGCAAGTTTCATAAAGGTCTGAGTATTACATCTTCATTGTGAGCGTCATACGAACTTTTGTGAAGTGACTCCTGAGAAGACATCAAATTCTGATTCATTGAGTACCCTGAGCCAGCCTTCTCATCAAATCGAGACGTTTTGTGTGATATTGTTGAGGCTTGGAGGCCTTTTTGAGGAGAGCCGATATTTTTTGCGTCATTTGGGAGCGCAAACTCAGTTAATTCTGCCTGCAATGTATGGAAGTCATGTGAGCGGGTTTAATGTTTCAAAAAACTACCTCAGCGTCGAATTTATAGAATTGCTTGTAGAGTTCGGTATCTGTGCGAGGGTTTGCTATGAATTGAAAGTTAAGCTGTGAAGTGGAATTGAGAGCGGTTTCATACACAGAAGAAATGGGTTCTGCTCCAGTGCCTGCTTTTTTGCTTTTTCTTCGCGCTGCTTCAACAGCTTATTGTACTAACCAAGATTATCAGACCTCGTTGAATGAGGCTTTTTGAATTTACATCTATTTGATCAGTTCGAAAGCTTATCCTCTTCGACATAAGCACCAAATTGGTCTTAAAGAAAAATATAATTATAGTACAGTTTCAAAGAGCAACTGAACTGAAAATAATCAAAACAATTTCCGGTGCTTAATTAAATCGAATGTGAAGAGCTGTGATTCCATTATTACAATGAATTTCTAATCTATGGCTTCAGAAAACCTCAACAAGTCAGAAATCATAAAATGAAGGGTAATATTACTCGTTCGAAGTTCACTATGGCTTTATGTCACTATTTCTCTCCTTTCTTGCTTGGTTTTTTTTCGAAATTCACTCTTCCAATCCAAAGAGCCAAACTATTTTGGCAAAGATCTGGTATGTGAAGTAAGTCCTTCCTTTTCATTTGAGATATTAATAGCAGCCATATTCATGAGATGAAATTTAGTTCGTTTGGGTTTTGACCAAATCAAAAACAAAAATCAATTCATGCTATTATGATATTATCACAGACTGATCACCCCTCTCAAAATGTAAGAGTGTATCAAAAATAGTTTTAAATTAAAATTACCCCAAAAGCACTTCAGATTCAAATTTCAAGTGAGGGTTCTTTAATTATTCTGTGAATTCAAAAGTTTTAGAAACCTCCTTTCTGTTCTATTAAGAATTAATTTAGCTGAGAATTATCTAGATCTGTCTGTCTGAAAAAAACTTCATATTCTTGGTTAATTGAGTTTAAAACAGATTAAAATACTAAAGAGGGATGCTAAAACTATTCATCCTATTTATCGTCCTCTTCTCTTCATTTTTCTTTCTTCAGGCAGCTCAAACAACTCCAGACCAATGGCTCCTCCAACATCAGCTTCTAGACAAACATCAGGCCAAGAACAACTCACTTGAGTTGCTTGATACCTGCGATCAAAGCTGCAACAGCTGTTTTGGACCCAAACCCACCCAGTGTCTTACCTGTAATGCAGGGTTTCAACTGAATGAGAGATTACTTCAATGCGAGACTTCCGGAACCTATGGATTTAATATTGCGATGAAAACGATCACAATAATTTTGATTTTGATCCTCATATGCTTAGCTTTAGTCGCTCCATCAAATTCCAAACGAATCTTTTATACAACATTTATGCTGAGTGAGCTTCAAATTGTTGATGCGCTTTACTATGTTTACATGGACAAGCCAGATTTCCTCAGAGAAGTTCTCAGAGCATTCTCGATAACCAACTTCTCATTCTTCTGGAACGGACTTGCTGGAATCACTGAGAGCGGAGGGTCTGAGTCTCGCACAAGCACTTATTTCCAAACCCATCAAAATATTTTCCCGTATTTTAAAGAGCTGGGTATCACAGGATCGTTTATCTATCTTGGCGGGACAGCGTTCTTCCTCACTCTGACGGTGTTCGTGCTTACATGGATCTATTTAATTCTAGTTAAAGGATTCAAATTCCGTATTCCTGAAGTCATCAAGCATATTTTTGAATGGAATTTGATTATCAGAGTCTTTCTGCTGTTTGCGTTTCCATTGACCGGAGCTGTGATACAACAGATCATGAACATTTCATTTTCGACGGCGCAAGACGTTGTCGGCGTTATTTGCGCTATTATTTCGATAATTTTCCTTGTGTTCACCACTTGGATTACTACGTTTATACTCAGAAGAGAGCGATTGCAAGAGACTTACAGTCAATATCGCTATGGAGCGTTAATCGATGAATTAGAGCTCGCGATGGATAATCGTTCCCATTACCTGCATCTGCTTCTTGCAGGTCGACGAGCCGCTATCGCTGTGATAATAACCGTCATTCCTCAGGGGTTGGTACAACTCTTATTGATCATGGCGCTCACGATTGCTGCTCTTGTTTTTATAAATTATCACTACGGATTCAGTGATGAAGATCTCCTTCATTTCTTCTTATTTAAGGAAGGATCGCTAATTGCAATGGAGATCTGTCTTCTCGTTGTGTATTTTGGAGGAGGTAGCAGCGCGATTGGCGCTATCTTCTCAGTGTTCATTATTGGATGGATTATTTTCACAGTAATTATGGGAGCGGTCTTTATTCTCCTCAAGAACGCCAAAGCAGAGCCCAAGATTCGACCATGCTCAAATTTCATCTCTGATAAGCTCTGCTGCATATACAAGGTGTTTCTCCTTTCCAGAAATAAACATTTGAATGAGGATGAAGATGAGGAGAACGGTAGACACACAAGTTATTTGATCGTAGAGGCCGCGTAAGGAGCGGCCGGAATACAAAAATAACGACGATGATTCTATTTTTTCAAGTTTATGAATTATAATAGGAATTTGGATGTACCTGAGAAATTATTTGTAACATCTTCGTTGTATAAGGCGCTGAGCTCAAACAAACCAACCAACAACCAATGGTAGGCATATGAACATTTATTGAATTTCAAATGATGCTAATGGTATTTCAATAAGGTCAGTGATAACATCTGTAAGCCATCATTATTCGGAAACTGTAAATTCGTAGTGTTATGCGGCTATAGTTCACTTTAACTAAAAGTTCGACTGCCATCACCAGATTATAGGGAAATAGCTGAATCTATTGATTAATATATAAAATTTCTTCTTTTAGTGGTTAATTCGAGACAATTTGTATTGAAAGAGAGTTTTCACGTGCATTGTCAGATATATAAATGTTTCCTCAAATTGTTATCATGAGAAGCCTCATCCTTGTCTTTATTAACGATGACTCAAAATATGTATATTTTCCTAACCACTACAAATTTTATTTTCGCGTGTACAATAAACTTCTTTCAATACCTCAACAGCAATGATACATTCCTACTCTACTTGAGGTTCTGTAAATAAATCAATCACGTTCGAGTATGAATTTCGTCTTCGCTCGCCATCTAGCAAGAGGGCTATCATAGTTGCCGATGATAAATGGTACGTCGTAATCACTTCTCTTAATAAGCAACTGCGAGGACCTATGCAGCTCTATTCGATTTTCTCCATCACTCGCGATCCATCCATATACTTTAGAATCCGCTTTAATATCAATCTCAATTTCAAAGTCGATAGGGAGAACGACAGGACCTCTGGAAGCGAATTTTGGTGCCATAGGGACAATTGTCATTGCTGGGATATGTGGATAAACTATTGGACCTCCAGAAGATAAATTATAGGCAGTTGATCCCAACGGCGTAGAAATAAGAATTCCGTCTCCTTCAAATGAAAAAAGAGGCACACCTTGATTTAATTTGATTTCTGCTTTGAGTATTCTGCTCGAAGCGCCTCTATCCACCATGAATTCGTTTACGGCTATATATTTCTTCGGAATGAGATAAGGGTCATTCTTAATTGTACACTGCAGTCTCGGGTAGTATTCCAACAAAACAGTCTCTCCTTTAGAAATTTTCGTGAGGACATCGACGAGTTGCGCTTCAAATTCAGGAAGAGCGAAGTTGCACATATACCCTATTCTCCCTCGATTTATCGCAAAGAGTGGAGGCATCGTGCGGTTTTTAAACTTTTGTGCAGCCCAAAGGATAGTTCCGTCTCCACCTATGGTGATTGCCAGGTCGATTTCCTTCTCATGGTGGAATTCAAATGGGACAAAAGATGATTGAGAAACGGGCGGCTTTGACTTATCTGGTTTGTAATTGCAATCTTCGAGGCCGTCAACGACGCTTTTATCGAAATAGACGTTGTTTCCAAAACGTTCGAGGATGGATTGGATGGCAACTGCTAATTTTATCATGTGGGTGTTCTTCATAGCGACAAAACAATTTAACTTTTGCTTTTTTGGAAAGGTATAGGCATGAAAATTGTCAAACTCGTGATGCTTGCTTGCCGTTGAGAAATTTTTGGAAAAATGCTCAAGCAGATTGATAAAGCCAGGTTGGTGTCGTTTTAAGCAGTTGCTGATCATGAAACGAATTGAAATTACGTTGCTTTAGCAAGTGGAACAAGTGATTGTAGGTAACGTTGTTTTAACCTTAAATTTTATTTCGAGCTCAAATATATTACCAGAGAATCGTTTCTGTTTCTGCGTTAAATGAAGGCTTAAAACTCACTTTATTAAAGAAAGAGAAGTGCATCTATGACAACATGATTCGAGTAAGAGCACATTCAAACGTGGATTTATTTGGTGGTTATGTAAAGCAAAAAAATGTAGGAATTTCAATACCAAACTACTACAACCTTAGAATAAAACAGGCTTATTTTTTTATCTAAGAGTAAACTCCCATAAAAAATGAAATTTGTGAATTAGTGATACCTACTTGAATTTATCGTTCCAACTCTCTTTCGTAAGAGCTGCAGTCCGACAATTAACAAGAATCCTTGAAATTTAATAATTAGCTATTATTCAATCCCTCATAAGGTACATTTATCTGTTGAGTTTTGAGGTCGCTTTCTATTTCTTGCAGCTCGTCAACGCTTTCTTCTGTCTCTTGGTATCGAGATCTTTGATAAATTAGATTTCTGAGATGACCGGCAGTCTGATTAGCTGTATTTATTTTATTTTTGATATCTATATATTCGCTTTCCATCCCCTGGCTTTCTCTATTGGTATCTATATATTTCTGTTTGCTCTCTGTATCATCGGCTTTAGCATCTCTAAATTTCTGAGTAATAGTTGCTGCTGAATGTTTTTCCGAGAAAAGAGTTGGAACTGATCCGAACTTATAAAGCTGCCGAATATTTTTAAAATCATGAATATGCCTCCTCTGTGGAGAGGAGACAGTTCTTTCACTCTGAGAATGATGATTCTGAAAATGCGTTAACGAATTATTAAGAATTTGCTGTGTCAGCCATGACCTATTTTCTCTAGGGGCATCTAATGACAATAGTAGCTTCCTTTGAAAAATCAGATTATGTATCAAGAAATTGCGGTACTTTTCCCTCTTGTCCGAGTAGATCTGATGAGTTAGCTCTTCAAAGTTGATGCTCGAATCTGCAAATGAGGCGTTGCTCTCTGCTTCGCTCTTTCTGAACTGAATATCGAGGTCTCCTTCATAATTTTCTAAACCAAAATTTGTCAGCGATCTTCAAGAATGATGCTTACCGATTTCTTTTGCTCGGCTTAGGACTCTTTTATTTGTCTTTGAATTCTTAAGCTCAGCTTTTAGGAGGTTGTCTCTGGCCTCTTTTCGAACTTCTTCCATAATTTGCTAATAGCGGTTAAAAGAGAACAGCAACAAAATATATGTTACTTTTTTATAAATTTCAAGTGCGTCTTCATTGTAATACTGGTTATGAGGAGGCTTACTCCAAAACAGGTTCTCGTTCTTTTTCATGTCATCTTTATCCGAACGTTCGAGCCTGTAACATTGTTTTTCGAATGAACCACGTGATTCGGACAGCTCTTTCATCAATTCCCTATAAAAAGGATGATGCATCTCAATCCGTTGTAGCGGTTACTTATGCTCTTCCAACTCTCTCTTCATTAAACTCATCTCGTCATCATAAGCTGTGGAAGACCTCTCAGACATGTGCCGAGATATCTGATGAGAGGTTTGCAATCCCAGCTTGTAGTAGTTGATGAGATGCTCTGATAAAACTATAATTTAAACATACCTCAAGATCTTTTTGAAAAATCTTCTCAACGTTTTGCTTGAATTGGAGTAGCTTGAAATAAGAATTAGAATGAAGCAGATTTTATTCTGGTTACTTCAGTGATACTCTCTTGGTACTTTGATTCAAGTTCTTCTTGCTCTATTTTGTGTTTCGTTTGTTGGTCTAAAATGAGCAGGAAATTTTAATGAGCTCAGGAATCAATCGAAGATTCATTTGTTACCTTGAAGTTTTTCTTCCAACAAATGATTTTTTGACTCGTGCTCTTCGACCATCCTTTGCAAGAGAGAAATTTGATTGTTTTGGTTTGCTATCGTTTCATTTTGCTTTGCGATGACAGTTTTCAGATTGTTCATTTGAACTTCGTAGTGGTTGATGATCATAAACATAAAATTGTTGTTGGAGAGATTTTCTGATGAAATTTGTGCTGGGGAATTCACGTTTTCTCCAAAGGGCAGGTCTTGAGACATAGAATTGACTTTATCCCGCACTTGCTGTAAACGCGCCAAAAGGTTTCCAAACTCTTGGGCTGAATCTCGGGCTACGTTACCTGCCCCCTCATCTACGAGTTCAGAGTTTGAATGTCTTTTCTCAGAAGGAAAAATGCGATTAGTTTTCAGAGAGAAATGCCTAGGATAGAACTCTCTGTGGTTTTCTTTCATAAAACGTGGGGATGGAGAATCATTAATTGATTTGGAACTGACATTTGTATTTGAAAAATCGACTGATGCGCACTTTTCTGTGCTCCCACCAAATGAGCTAGTCACTTGGTGAAGTGATGCAATTTGAGCTGATCTGGGAAGTGAATCCTGATGAACTTTTTGATTCTTCACTGGCTCGGAAAAGCGAATTTTATTTTCTTTTTTTTGAACAATGGCAGGTGTTTGCTTTAAGATGTTCGAAGGCCGGTTAGTTGGTAAGTTGTGCTTTTCCTTTTTTGAGGAAGGACTGAGCTCTTTCAAATTAGCATATTTGGGCTTCTCTGTCAAATTTGGAGATAATGAGCGATTCTTTTTGGCATTAAAAGCAAGGGAACTTTTCTTTACATTATGGGGCGATCTAGAAGCTGGCAACTTTCGTGCCGCATCATAATTTCTCGAAATTCTGTCCTGAATTCTGGCATCGTTTTTCTGTTCGAGGCCGTTTTCTTCTAAGCTGTTCGAATGCGGAGTTGATGGGAGCGTTTTATGACTAGTAGAAGGAGTTTGCTGGTTTGGCTCTAAATGCTTTGTTGCTCCCTCTATTTTTACTTCTGTTAATTGTTGCTGTGTAACGCTATTCGTTTCATTCATTTTCGATTCTCTTGGTTTCGGCGATTTTGATTCTCTTTGTTTGACGCTGGTTTGGACATCTTCATGACCACGAACAGCCACAATATCAGTAGAAGGACTTCTTTCAATTGAAGGAGCAGTTTGGTGCTCATTGCTTTTGTTACTCAAATTTTGGACCATATTCTCTTCATTACTATCGATGCCAAACTCGCAAAAAATTTTCATCTTCAGTGCGTTTACATTTGCCTTTAGCTTTTCAATTTCCTTTTTTGTGTCATCATTGTCACCTTCAGAGACTTGTCTTTCTTGATTGACGGGACACCGATTAGCAATGTCATCTCTTGTTAGAGGAATGTGCTGCAACGTATTAAAGACTAATAGTTGTTGCAATGAATGAGGCTCTGAAAACCGTTCTTTAGTATCAAAATGCGTCGAATTACCTACGAGTCTCTCAGCCTGAGTAATTTTTTCATTTTGGTGAAAATCGAAATGAGATGCTTTTGGTTTGGCTAAGCTAGATGCATGAGGGGAAGTGGACTTGACTGGGAATCTTGCTCCACAGTTGAGTTTTTGTGTATTAGAATGAGGTTCTGGTGTAATCTGCTTGCTGCTCTTATTTTTTGGAGTTACGACTTGTTTGCTTTGAGGCTGATAATCTGTTTCTCGATGTTTTGTTGTCAATTGCTTAGTAGTATCAGTTGCCGTCAAGATAGCTCTTTGTTTGTTTTTATCTGGAGCACAATTATGAGCTGTCGAGTGGTACATATTTATATTATTTGGAATTACAACGCTAACAAACAAACAAGAAGATTCCTGTGGTGTAAAAATAAAAAAAATCTTTGCTATCTCACATACAACGCTCTCGTTGTGAATTCACTTCTGTTCTGCATCAATATTGGAGCTGCACATCTATTTACAAATTTAGATTAAAAACAAGTTCTATTGTACGTACTTGTTTGAAATCTTTTGAATCACATTTTTTTTGTTTGGGAAAACAACCAGTTTCTGGTATGGTAGCAGCTTGATGAAACATTGTAGGCTTTATCAAACAAATAATGATGAATAATTCTTCAGCAGAAAATTTTTTTCATATAAAAAAAAAGAACTTGCTTCCTTGGGATTTATTGCAATGGAGCCAAGAATATGCATCATGGCAGGCTGGAGAATATTGTCGGAACTGTGGGAAAATACAACTGACAAGGTGCCTATTTAAGCCGCCGGGAATTGTTTTCAGACCTCACGAATTAACTTTTGAATACACATAGTGGAAAATCCTATTCAGTCCTAGTTGACTAAAATCGGTTTTTCATGAATTATGAGAACTTATTTCTTGATATTTTGTCACCTTTCCTTATCAAAATAATCATTGAGCTTAAATGCGGGTCCACAAGAGTTTCTCACATGAGCAACTTCAAAAGTGTGAACATTTCACTTCGAAATCAAATAATTTTTTTTTTCAATCTGTTTGTTCTTCCCTAGGGATTCATTTCTTCAATTTATCTCATCGATATATCTCAAGAGAACTAAATTACAGGGGTTTCCTTCCGCTTTCTGATTTTTTTGATTTCTTCTGCGGCTCTCATGGATTAGTTACTTGAATCAACTCGCTCTCCAAACAATAAATTCTTACTTAGAGGCTTTAGTGAGATAAACATTACCTCATCCCCTTGACTAATGGACTTCTGTCTCTATGAGTCCAAAGTTCACTACTCATCATACAGATCTAATTCTCTGATACTTATATCCAAACCAACCAACTATTGCCATAGGAAGAAAAATAGCTTTTTGGGTTGTCATTGTGTTTGAGGTTTAGGCATCTAAGTTTCTTACTTACGATTATCGTGTGGAAAAGCTTCAAACCTCCAAATATGGATTTGCTGAAAATAAATGACAGGGAAGATAAAAAAGACTCTCTAATTTCCTGTGTTATTTTCGGTGATCAAGCCTTTGAAGGTGTCGGTTGGGATGTGTTGAACGAGGGAGTAGAACTTGCCCTTGCTCTCGTCATCTTCATTTCTTCTTCTGGAGATTCTAACTCTGACTCTTTTTGGGACGTTTCTAACTCCTCTGCTCCAAAGGAACTGATTCAGCTTTTGGTCGACTCTAACATCCTATAGACAAATAAGGTTTAGAGGGTGAAGGGTTAGGGTAGAAGTAGAAATCAGGAAAAATAGGATGCTAAGTTTGGTATGTACTTGAGTAAACATGTTTGTCTGAGCGAACTTGACCAATTCCTTGATGGCTCTTGGAGCTCTGCGCTTGAAGGCGATTTTTTGGAGCCTCTTGTGGAGGTTGACGGTGTAGTCTCTGGTGACAGGTTCGAGTGGCTTCTTTTCTTTAGCGTCTTTGCCCATTTTGTAATTATAGAAATAATTATTTATTAACAAAGCACAATTAACTCGAGAAAACACAATCAATATCTTTGTTTGCTTTTTCAGCATTCCACTCCGCTGCTCGAAAAATAATAAGGATTTAGAAGAACAAATCAGCAAGATCGAATATTGAAGTGCTCATTTCTTTGCTTAAACTGAACAGTCCTTCATGTCGCAAGTGTCCTCTCAGAAAAATCTGCAAATCAAGATTCATTTCACTTCAAACTTTCACAGAGATATCGCACTGCTTTGGTTATTAAAGCTATTCATGCGCCTAATTCACTTTTTGGTGCGGCCATAATTTAAAAGTCGATACCTGCGTCCTATCTGCTAATATCTGATTCCGGCAATCTATAACTGAATTGGAAAACATCCATAATATTAACTCCTTGTAAAGCAGATCAATTTTTTCCACTTATCATACTGTACTAAGACATTTTAATTTGCATAATGTTACTCCCACAAGGCGCAACGCTACTTATCATACTAACAAATTAAAAAACCTCCTATTTAATTTAGTTATCTAACTTGTGAATTTAAATTTAGCTGAAGATGTATAACCTTCGCCCTGAAATTCGTGAGAAACTCCCGAGCTTTGCTCGAGAGAAACCAACTCAGCCGATGAAAAAAGATCACCACTACTACGCTTCACGTAAAGACAACTCTTGGAACAACAAAGCCCGGACGTCGAAAAAACAATATCAGTTTTATCAGTTATACAATGACCGAGCACAGCCAATACTTCAAAACCAAATGCACCAAGAAGTCGAAGACCAAATATTTATCAATGAGATAAGAAACGCTAAAACGTCATTTGATCGATGCAAAGCCCTCGAAAGATTGCAAAGCAGAGCTAATGAACGGTTATTTCTGCAGCAAAAGAGTGATCAGGCGAATTTTCAAGAAAGCACAAATCTTAAGTTGAAAAACATTATTGACCTTCAATCCTCATACGATAAGAAAATGATGGCGAAAGCGATTCAGGCGAAACACGTTGTGCATTCTGATAACAAATGGAATTTTATATTGGAGGCGGATAAGAAACATACAGACTTCGTGATCACAGATGTCAGTATCAGAGGAGAAGAGAGGTATGTTAGCCACGTGAACTCAAAGATAGAAGAAGAGAAATCATTAGAGGATTTGAAGAGAAAAGCTTATCAGGAAAACCATGATGCGATAAGGAGGTCTTTCTGGAGACAGACAGAAAGGAATGCCGAGCTCGAAGAAAAGAGCAAGTTGAGCACTAAACGACCTCACAGCCATTCCGTAACGAAAGACCTTACAATAAGAACTGTGGGAACTCCTGATATTAAGTTAGAAACGTCCGTTACAGACGAAATTACTACTCTAAAAACAGCGTCGTCGATAAAACCGACCGGAACCTATGGACTCAGGCTGAGCACGTCAGGAACTGACGATTTCAATCCATATTTTGCGGACACGACGAGGTCAAAGGAATCACATGCTCCCCTCGTGCAAGAGTACGGTCTCCCGAACTTTATAAAGAAACCGATCAAACCATTGAATTTTGGCGGTGATTCTTCGCTAGGACAGACGAGCCAGCGACTAGGCAGGACAATTCAGCGGCTGTCAGAACCAAAAAAGGTACGGATTTAGTGATGAATTTTCTAATCATGTATTGAATGATTTAATAGAGAAATTTTGATCCGAAGAACGAGTTCGAAAGGTCTGAATATAAAGACACATGGGTAAAGCTGTGCGACGATAAGATAAACGATCAGTTGAATCCTTTTGTGCAATCTCTGACGGGAAAAAGTGAGTTGTATTCGAGAGTGCTTGACGTTTCAAGGACCTCTCGTCGAGGAAATTCGCCGACCTCACAGCGAGGGAATTCGCCTCCTTCAACAATTGCCAGGCCTTTGACTTCAATGTCAAAGCCTTCAAACAAAGATGATTCGAAAAACCTAGTCATTCTATCGGGTACTTTTGACCCGAAATCTGACCGTTCTGCTTTTTCGACCAAACCCAGTACTGCGATGGCGAAAACAAGGACGAAGTTTAAAACTATTGAGGATGATGATGATAAAACAGGCTTAAATGATCCTCAGGTGAAACATTATATAATATCTCGATGATAGTTCTTACCTTTCTGTATATCAACTTAGAGCTGCATGAATGAGCTGGATGATTTTGATCGGATTTCCGAGTCATACAAGAAGAGAGCTGGCTATCCAAGAATTGCTTTTGAGGCAGCAAAAAAATTGTCAAGTCAGCAAGTGATCGCACAGATTGCTGCTTCAAAAGGGATATTCGATCGTCAAACGTCTCGTGCATTCTGAGATGGAATCGAAGTTTTACTTCTCAAATGGTGTCTTATTGGGAAGGATAAAGTGTGTATTTTATTTTTTATGATTAATACTGTCGAGAGGATTGATTGATCATCTATTGATGTATTACTAGTGTTGCTGCAAATTGCACGTACTATTCCACATTTAAATTTCAGAGATCCAAATATAATTATTGTGGAGAGTCAATTCCAAAGGTGTAGAGTTCACAATCTTGAAATTGAAAACAGTTGTTTTATTTATAATTATGTTAGGAAGTCGAGGTTGGGATAAAAAGCTCTCGTTATTTTGTTGGAAGAAATGCAAAATTTAACAAATGTGTTTTGAGTTTGCTGCAGAAATGAGATTTGAACTACAACAACCAGGATAGCATCCTCCGACTTAACGGTATTCATACTTGAAATTGCTATTTAGCGCTGACTCAGAGTGAGTATTCTAGATGACTTTGAAAAGAAATTTGTCACTCAAAAATTTTAGAAAATATCAATTATAGTTATGGTTGTCTTAGCAAAGTCCGAGCATAGAAAATTTTCAATTCGAGATATATCTTTTTGTCCAAGTCACCTACCACATAGTCACTAAACCCTTCAAGATTAGGCTGCGTTTATGAGCTTCAGAAATCATTTTGGTAATATGCGACATAGTAGCCCATGTTTCTCTAAGGATTTCAGCTCCATTAATAAATTTTTAATCGCAATATCGTATTAATAAGGATTGATGCAGAGGCTTCTTTGTTGTCTAACAAAGTATAAGCTAGAAAGCTGTATGTTTATTAGAACAAACAAGCTCATTATTCATTGCAGCAACACCCAAACACCATCTCACAAAACCTCTCAAGAAGCACCTCAATTTTCCACCAATCTTCATGATTTTATTTTCTTTCCGATCGGTTTGATGGCCCACCCTCTTTTAAAATCCAGCCGCATATTTACAAATTAAAAATTTAACTATTTCAGAAACTAGCATAACCAAATAAGGTTAAGAGCTCCTTTACCCTCACGACATGTCACTGTTCAACAACTCCAAGACTACTAAAGTAAAAAAAATGAAAAAGCCGAAACGTAATATCTCGGCCTTTCACATTTTCAGCAAAGAGGTAGAATTCTATCACTTTATACATGTTCTGCAATTTCAATAGATGCATCTCTTGCTGAACCAGTCACCTGAGAAGATCAGCCCAAACAGAAGAATGGCGTTAATATCTGAACAATGGGCCAATTTGTCTCCTGTAGATAAAAGCCACTATACAGAAAAAGCAAAGCTTGGTACCTCTTTTTTAATTATTAATTTGATGTAAACGGACATCTAAGACAAATGGAGATATCTAAATGAACTCAATTCATTTTATTCGTCCGAGGATGTTACTGTTGAAAATAATCCCAGGCGCAAACCTAAAAAGTTTGGAAATGCTTTCACGTATTATCTTCGAGAGAAAAAGCCAGAATTACAGCACGCGAATCCTGGGCTCCCTATGTCTGACATAATGAGCCTCGTTGCGAAGACGTACAATTAATTTCTCTTTCATTTTAGACTCTTTATCATGATTATTAGATGGCGTGAGCTGCCAAAGGCTGCGAAACAGAAATACGTCGATGCTTCGAATCAGGATAAGCAAAGATATCACAGGGAAGTCTGTGAGATGAAGAAAGTGGCGCAAGCTTCTAAGAATGGAGAAAAAAAGTGTGCACGAAAGAAAGCTAAAATTCTCGAAAGGACAAGAATTAATCTCATTGAATGCTCAGCGGAATTTTTCAAAAGGGAGTTTGAAGAATTGGAAGCTAACTACCTTCAAAGCCAAGTAAACTTGATGATCGATACATGAGTGAGATTCAGTACTGGAAATTAGATTGAAGATCCAAAAATTGAAGAAGAAGTGGATGACTCAAGAAGCTCACTAAAACAAGAGGATGCCTTTATGAGAAATCAGTCCTTTGAGAGTATTATCCTCCCAAAACTAGAGTATACATTCAGCGGGCATAAAGCTCTCACCTCAGAGCCAATGCAGTCGAATCGCAACTGCTTGATGAGTCAAGATATATTTCCTCGAGACTTTTTCAATTCCGAAGTGAAAAGCAGTGCATTAGTATGCAAAACACCAGAACTGATCAATGAGGCTCCCAAGCTTCCGTCAAGTAAATTAGAAAATTGATCCATTAAGCAAGACTTTTCTTTCCAGAGAGGGAACTGTTACCCGATGATAGAGGGGACAAAGGAAAAACCAGGACTTATCTGAATAGCGTGTTGACCAACACATTAAATTCTGAGATGACTTTCAGTGAATTCATTGGAGCAGATCTCTCACTTACGGTAATAGTTTTTCAAAGCTACTCACTCTAAAGGATATTATTAGATGGAGGACTCATTCGACATGTGAAAAACTACCTTGTATTAAAAAGAGGCTCAAATAATTCTAAGTTATGCGTTGGGGTGTCAGAGAATAACTATCATTCTAATCAAGTTATATTTGCAATCAATTGAATGTGTGCAAAATTGAATTATATGATCTAATCTGAAATGATGTACTTATTAATAATTCTAACCGTTAATGTTCATAAAATGTATACCCAGATACAAATATAGTCATTTCAAGCTTGAACGTATTCCCAGTCAAAGAAGCAACATCCAAAATCAATTTGAATTATCAGATTATAGCTCTTATCCTATCTCAGGCTTGTCCTCTTTGTCTTGCCTTACTGGAAGGTAATTTAGGAAATTGATTTCGCTTTAATTGAAATTGATGTATTGAATGCAGTGATAATATTTTTCTTCATAATTTTTCCATGGTAAATGAGGATTTTCTCCTCTTCTCAAGAAGCTAGAAACGATCATCTGAAGCAGCGGATCAGAAAATTGGAAAAGAAAATTTTAGAAAGCGAAATATTTCAACATATAGCTGAGACACCTTATTCAGACACAAAAAAGATTTCGCGTTCTAAAAGACATCTAAGAAATAGCTAATTTATATAAAAAATCGATGCCGTGCTTCGATTCAATAAGCCGAGATCTGACTTCAACACTTTCTAATAGGATTATCTTTGAAATAGTTCTGGCTTCACTTTCTAATATCAGAAAATTTATCATGTAAAATAAATGAGTGGGACGTGCTTACATATGCCTGCTCAAATTTATCGCAATCAGATAGATCAACTTGATCCGCTTTCTAGACGGATATAAGCGTTAAAACACAAGAAGAAGTTGCCAAAAGTACATTCAGAAATATCTCTTTCTGTTCTCCTTGATAATATCTAGCTGTTTGCTCATAATATCTTTTCTGAGATCGTGCATTCATGCATTTTCCTTCAAATCCGCGAAGGAGACTTAACTCAACCTCTCTTTCAACCTATTGAAGATCATCAAAAAGTTCTCATAAGATTCTCCACCTCGCGCAATCTTTTCAGATTGTTAGCAACACTTGAGTCGAAGTCCTTTTCAACGTAATAAGGATAGTGCAAATCCGTGGTGAATTTCTGGATGTGGTATTTATGGCTTGGATAGATTGAAAATCCTGGTTCCTATAAAGGAAAAAGTTAACAAAGGAGAAGGATAAGGAGAATCCTACTTGACGCGAAAGGCTGTAGAAAATCGACGTCGCGAATATTAAAAGAAGTGGTAGAAATTGCAAGAAAGACATGAAAGGGTTTTGCTTTTTGTGGCCTCTGCTGCTTCCATGTGAACTTATAATGAATTGATAGTCGAGCCTTGAAGTCCATTGAAAATTACCTATAGTAGTAAGTCCGAGTCCTTCCTCCCATGGGCCCTCCAAAAAACATCTCAAATATATCCTTTAGTCCATATGTGTCAAGTGATAGGGAATTATCTATTTTACATCAGGAGAAACTTCTTCAGAGTAATATTGTCGATAATGTCGAAAATGCTCCTCTGGTTCCTCAGTTCCATACTCATCATATTTCCTCTTTTTCTCAGGATTTGATAGGCAATCATACGCTTGTGCTATCTATACTAACAGTTAGCCGATTCTCTATTGTGGCGAAAGTCAAACTTTTTTAAATGCTTCATCTGCTTTATGCGCTTGGTTTTTGTCGGGATGATATTTCAAGGCGAGCTGTAGGCCATTATCAGCAAGTGCTTATGATGGAATTGTCACCTTTCGATACGCTTTTTTTATTTCATCATCGGTGGAACTTCTTGATACTCCTAGGATCTCATAAAAATCTTTTGTAGCAAGCAGTCTCTTAACATCATCAGACTAATATTATCCACATAAAAAGTCCAGTTTTCGCAAGTATCGGTTTACCGCGTGTTCATTGGCCTGCGAAGTTTTGCCATTTGGTGAACTAGAATGGTGCTCTTCTCGTCTGTGCGAAGCGGAGCTGCTATTTTTCTGGCTCGAAGAAAAGCCTTGCCGTATTTTATCTTCACACGTCGTAATATATTGCAGTGTCAAATCTGATTTCTCTAAATGGAGGCTCTTGTTAAAGAATTTAAGAGCCTGACAGAAAATGATATGAGATTTCTCTAGGGATCTTGTGTAAGAAATTACTTGTTCATAGTCGTCATTGTGAAAGTAGCCTTTGGCTATATTAAAGCATCTTAGGGCCTCCTCACGATTCATTTTTTTAGTTTATTAGCTTATTGTTAAGTAGGTGCTATTATATTTGAAATTATTTTTGACTATTTCGAATCTCCGCTCATTTTTTCAGATTTTTTTTTATCTGAGTTGTTTGAACTGACACGAGTAATGTTTCTCTAAGATGAGAAAGAACTACAGTCGTCATTTCAAGGTTGAAATCTGTGATAAATCCTCATGTGAATATTTATCCAACAGTCATAAGTGATAACCAGAACAGGTGACCTTGGATCCTTCATTTGCAAAGCCTTTTATTGCTTCGTTAGAGGATCTTTATTGCAAGGCAGAGTAGGATAGAATATAAGGATTAACTCCATCGTTAACTTTTAGTAGACTGGTTCTCCATTCCTTCAATAACTGATATTATTCAGATTAGGACTCCTTGAAATTCATGAACAGGATTTCTTTTGAAATATAATATTTTCATGAAATAAATTTTTTGTAATTTTATGACTGTCAATGTAGTGAAAATGGAGTATTCCATGTAATGAAATATAAACGTTTGAAGTGAACGCTCACATCCAGGTCATTTATATTATTATAAAGATTCAACATATGCAACGAAAAGCTACATCAAAATAACAACTCTTCCTTGAGCAGCACCAGCATTATTATTTCCTTGGGCTGGTGGATTTTCTTCATCATTTCCCCCTAAAAAGCACAAAAGTTAGCCATTTATCAAATGACACGATTTTCTTACCAACTGCTCCGTAGCCTTGCTGTTGTGCTAAACCAGTTCTCAACGGAGGAGGAATATGCTGCTGCCTTTGCTCAAGGGTTATCTTTCTGAATTCACCGAAGGCTCTGGCAGCAATCGCAATCGCAACGGTATTAAAAATCATTAGTATCAAGCTGAAAACTACAAAAAGTATTGGATATTGGACTTCGGGTTGTCCAGTTTGGAGGTAAGTTCCATATCGAATCAGGATAGCGAACAACTGAATCGCACTGAAAAATATATAATAGAACATGGAGCAGACGTCGAGCTGAGTATATCCGAGATAGAGGATGATCGCGGAAAATATCATGTAGAAAAATAAATCGTAGGACACAAACATGGACATTCCGGAGAGAGCTATTTCCAGTAAGCACAGGCCTTCTAAGGCTTTTACGAGTCTTCTGCACCGTTCATTTGGAGGTGGTAGTTGGGGTAGAGGAATGCACATTTTATCGAGAGAGCTGCTAATCTAAAAACCGATAAATTAAACGAACCTTAAATTCTATTGCGTTCAAGTTTTACGTTTTTATCGACACAATGGACTGATATTTTCATTTTTTTGTGAGATTCGTTAACGATGATTGTAAAATATGCTTGCAAGTGCTACTATTGAGAAAATTGGAGTCCTGTACAGTTTTATTTTTAACAAAGGCATTTTCTCTGCAGAGCTTCTTGATATAAATGAAAAATTTTATATTCTTTCGGATTCAAATTTTTCATTGTTGCCATATCATACACTCTCGTCGCCTTCTTATTGCATTGAATCAAAGCTCCTATTTTCCACCCTATGTTTTCTTCGATGGATTGTTTATGGAAGTAAGTAATATCAGTTTTCTTGAACAATTCCAAAAAAAATAAATCATTCTTCTTTTGTTACCTGAAAAACTAAGCATTTTGCTTCATATTCTTAACTGAATTATATATTCTTAGCTGAATTGGAGATACCAGAACTTTTCTTCTAAAATGTAAAATGAAGTTAGCCGATATATTTCCTAAGATTCCACAAGTACTATCTCAACCCAAAAGACACTCCAAAAATCTTAACTTAACCTAAACATCAAACTTATTGAACGAAATTTTCTGAAAGCAAAGTGTGCAATTTGATACGCTGAAACTACACTATATTGTCTCGAGTTTGCACTGCAAATAATTTTATTTCGAGACAAATTCCTAAAAATGAGATTAGATACTGACGTACTCATTTTCAACAGTTCCTCATGTTCTTACACCATGCTCTAGTACCTCACCTATATTACCAAAGAAGAACTCAGAGTCCTCATTGCTGTGGAACTGGGTATGAGAAACCACGAGGTAATCCATCTAAATTATGCTAATTGACATTACAATTTGCTTTCTTGTTCGCCTCCTTCAGTACGTGCCTGTGAACCTGATCCAAAAAGTTTCGAAACTCAAACGAGCGAACGCTTACAAGATTATCAAGATGCTTCTTAAAAACAAACTCGTTAATAAAGTTTCTCACAAATGTATTTAAATCACATCCTTTTAAAGCCTTATCAGCATTTTCATAGACGAAGGATATCGATTGACTTACCTCGGTTATGATTACCTCGCCTTATACGTAACAAATTAGTTACAGCTGTTGAAACAGCTGATTATGATTGAATAGACCTTCTTGCAACGAGGAAAAATACAGAGAATCGCCGCGAAAATTGGTGTTGGAAAAGAATCTGGTATAATAACGAATCAAATGCATTTTGTTGATTCACTCTAAAAATTAGACATTTATAAATGCATTGACCACGAAGGAAACACCATCGTTCTTAAGCTTGCAAGGTAAGCACGAAGCAAAGCAATACAATTTCATATGTTTTTAAATCTAAAGACTTGGACGTATTTCTTTCCGTACAGTTAAGAAGAACAGAGACTATCTGCAGCACAGAAGCAATTACAACTGGCTCTATCTCTCTCGATTGGCTAGTATTAAAGAATTCGCGTTCATGGAAATGCTGCACAAGGTAAACCAACCTTAATTTTGTTATCCTAACCCAAAATAAACAGAATGGTTTCCCAGTTCCGACCCCTATTGACAGCAACAGACATGCAATATTGATGTCTTTGATTGATGGAGATACACTGTAATATTCGTTCGTTGTATTCAATCTCTCATGCCAACCCAAAATAGGATCAATGTAAGAGAGATCGATAGGCCTGGAATGGTTGTTGACCAGCTTTTTAATCTCATCGTGAAATTCGCAGAGGTATTTTGAATCACAATTAATCTCAGCTCACTCATTTTGCTTTGGCGAACGAAAGAATTCTTTGATCCATTCTGACTTTAATGAGTTCAACATTATGATCAGCAACACTGGGAAAATCACAGTCATTGATTTCCCTCAGATGGTTTCAATTCATCATCCGAACGCAGAATATTATTTCAACAGAGACGTCGAGTGCATTAAAACATACTTCTTTAAGAGATATAAATTGACAATGGAAGAATTCCCGGTTTTGTCAAAGGTAAACTTCATTCTCCTGCGCAATACGTAGTCTGATGCACATACATAGATTAAACCAATCAACAGACTTGACTTAGAGATCAAGGCGAGTGGATACTATGCAAACGAGCTCAAAGGAAGCGCAAAGGGATTTGAAGCTGTCGTAAGATTTTTCTGAGCTATGAACTGCATGATAAACACACTTATTTTTAATAGGAAGAATGGTTTGGGAAGACCAATGAAATTCAAGAGGCAGATGCAAGAGAAGAATTTCAAAGCGACGAGGATGACCAACCGGCTGATGAGATTGACGAATTGAATTTGAGTGATGTGGTTGGAGAGGAAGGAAGTGAAGGAGAAGAAGAGAAGAAGGCTGAAGGTGTGGCTCAAGATGATTCGGATGATGATGTTGCTCTGAAGGAAGACCTCAAGAAATTGCAAGATGACCTTGAAACTCACGAAATTTTGAAAGAATTCAAAGAAAAAATTCCCAAGTAAATTATCAACCATCTACCTCTTTAATCGAGAACAACAACAAAATCAGAGATGGTGAACCTAAGAAAGAAGTGCAATTTGTAGAAGATACGAAAGAGTCTAAAGAGAATGATGATGAAGACTCCGAAGAAGAAGATGAGAAGCCAAAGAAGAAAGGCGAAAAAGCAGAAACCAAGGATTCAAAACCCAAAAAAGAGAAAAAAGGAACTAGCATGAAGACAAAGGATCCAAACAGCAAGGAAACGATAGAATTCATTAAAAATGTCATGAAGAAGAAATTCCGCCCGCATGTTGTGGTATCTAAACTTTCTTATATCATCATCTGATGTGTCTGTAAGATTACGAACAAAAATACCAACAAAGGAAAGCAGAAGAAAGTCTCGCAAGAAGACTACTTTTGGTAGTTTGTAGTAAGTAGAATAGATTAGAAGAGATGATAGCCAGCGTAGAAGAAGCATTTCCCGTTTTTCGAGCAGATGATGTATATGTTTAGGTTCTCGATAATGAGCTTTTAGTTGTTAATTCTCTGAATCTTTGAGTTATTTCGTAATGATTAATAAATAATGATGGGAAGTTACAAATTGAAATTGATTATGAATGGTGTAATACCCGAATATTTGTATAATATTTTATAAAAATTTGATTAGATTTCAAATTCATTTTTGCTTAAAATTTGAGAATAGTATAAATGAACAGGAGAGCTGTATTGGAGATAATATTCTTCCTTTTAGTAATGGTAAAAATGTCAAGACCAGTAGTATTTTAGTAACATGTAAATTGGCTTTATTTGCTGAAAATTATCAGCAATGGAATTATGGTGTTGAAATAACCCGACGCATTTTACATTATTCTTCAGTTGATTGTATGTTGGAAGTTAGCAATATGAGAGCTATATTTTCAAGTCAAGTGTTCTAAATTAGTTAATAACAATTTAAATGGTTGCAATAGTATAGCATCTGAATAGAAAAATTCATAATTACAAGGTTGCAGTAAATAATTGGTTTGAGTGAGAGAATCCAAAACCTTTGTTGATATATATTACTGCTCATAATCTACTAATTCATAGTTCTGCCAGAGATTTTCATTAGAATACGAATTGTCTGTATAATTTTACTTTATGTTTGTGAATTTGAATCAATGGTCTCGTTGCTGCGCCATTGTATCGCAATTTAGGACATAAATCAATGATCTGCCCGCTTCTCATTTGCTTGGTGATTCTGGTTGAATATCGAATACATTTTAACTTCTCAGGGCTTATATATATCAAAGTATCAACAAACTGCTTCTATGTGAAATGTTGCTACTTTTCATTACAATACTTTTCAAAATGCAGGATCACATCGTCTATCAACAACAAGCAATAATCGTCATTGAGAATAAGATCTCAGCTATGATAGTCTTTCAATTTAAGACGCACAAAATCGTGTATAATTTTGTTTTCAGAAGGAAATAACCTCAATTGCCATCGTAATGAATTATTTGTTCATTAAAATAAACACTCCTTCTCTCAAAAAAATATGGATTTATGAGTCTAAACGACCCTAAGTTGACACCATGTACTTAAGATCACTTTAATATCTTATATCCGACAATGACACCTCTATCATTTATATTCACATGAAGGCCTTTCTCATTACTCAAGTTTGATTCTACAGCATTATTAATTCCTGCTTTATGCACGAAACCCTGTTCAGCTCCTGCAATTGAGCATAACACATCCAGAGAGACATCTTTGTCCATGACTGATCCGATAAACTCTTTCAAAACTCCTGCCGTTTTTAGAGCTATCTCTTTTGCTTCAGCCTCTTCTTTATCTAGTGCCTGGCAGTTTACACAGTTACAGCCATTGGTTGGCCCACAATAGCCATTGCAACAGTAGCAAGTCAGTGTTTTCTTACCGCAATAATACCGCCCTGTATCACCTTTCGCCGCTAAGACACCCGCTTTGTTAAATTTCACATTAGTTGTACCGTTTTCCTTATCGTCAAGCCATTTACAAGAGTTGCAATTACACCCATTATCCGGTCCGCACGTCCCATTGCAGCAGTAGCATTTTAAAATCCCCTTTCTTCCGCAATAGAATTTCCCAGTTGTTCCTCTCTTAGCAGGAATTCCTTCATAATTTGTCTTTGTACTGGCACCTACCTTTTCATCAAGCCATTTACAGTCAGCGCAGTTGCATCCTGAGGTCGGGCCGCAGTAGCCGTCGCAGCATGAGCATGAAAGAAGTTTTCTTCCGCAGTAGTGTCTCCCGTTGTTGTTAATGGCTCTGCAGCCTGCTTTGTTGGTTTTCACTTTGTCCAAGGGCAGCTGCTGGATGTCTAACCATTTACATGCGCTGCAATTGCAACCGTTCGTTGGACCGCAATATCCATCACAGAATCCACACTGACATTGTCCAAGTTTTCTACCACAGTAAAATTTCCCTGTTGTCCCACGTTTCGCAGTGACGTTATCGAGGTTGTAGACCGTTGTGTTGGCGGGTTTGAGCAAGCTCATCATTTTCTTACTAAGACTTTCCATATTTCCAGCAATCAATTTTCTAATTTTCTGATGAATTAATTGATAATGCAAGCTCAACTATTTTAATTGAGATAGATTTAACGGTATCATTTTTTTTGTTGCATTCTCAACCCATACTGGATTGAGCTGAACTGAGGTAGATTCTCTTGAATTAAAAGAAACTGCAGACCTTTTTGTTTTATAGCAATAGTCTGATATCATTGTCTTTGAATGGAGAACAGTTCTTGTTCCTAACGGAAAGTTGATAGCACTCTGTATTATAGAGCACACATTCATAATTATTTAGATTTTGAATCGCTGCTCATACATTATGGACACTCAAGTACTTTGCCAAGTTGTGGCAGAATGTCATAATTTGATGTCACTTTAATTCTTAATTAATTTGACATCTGTATCTAATATCTAAGCTAATCAGTTATCAATTTATTAAAAAAAATAATTCTGCGAAGATGCTCAACCTTAAAGTCTTAGAAACCCCCGAAGAAAACAAATGCGTATTTATGGATATCGAAATAGGAGACGAGAAGGTTGGCAGGATGGAATTTGAACTCTTTGCGATCGATGTGCAGTTCACAGTGGAGAACTTCAGAGCACTCTGTACTGGTGAGAAAGGAAACTGTGTGTCAGACCCAGAAAAGCCGCTCCATTACAAGGGAAGCATCTTCCATCGTGTGATCAAAGGATTTATGGCTCAAGGCGGCGACATCACCAAGTCTGATGGCACAGGAGGCGAGTCGATCTATGGTAGATTCTTCAAGGATGAAAATTTCAAGTACGGCCATGATGAGAGAGGTCTTTTATCCATGGCAAACGCTGGCCCTAATACACAAGGCTCTCAATTTTTCATCACTTTCAAGGAGTGCCCTTGGCTTGATGGAAAACACGTCGTATTCGGCAAACTCATCAAAGGTAACCTTCGCCGTTTGCTAATGTGTAGGATTAACTCCGCTAATAATTGTCATAGGCGAGGAGGTTCTGGATAAGATCGAGGCGGTGGAAACTGGTGAAGGTGATAAACCTAAGAAAACGATTAGAATTGCTGACTGTGGAGAAGTGAAAATCTGATTCAAGGCTCTCATAATAAACTTCTAACTATAACATCAAATGGGCTACATGAGATTATTTTTGGAGTAAATGTTTAACTCGTATTCATAATACTCGCAAATGATCAACAAAAAATAACTTCTACCCAATACACAACTCGCTCATTTAATTGAAAATAAAAAGTTAATAATCTACATTATCCCTCAAGCCTACTTTCTCTATTATAGTGAGCCTAAATTCATTTATTTACAGGCGTAGAACTCGAGGATGAGAATGAATTTTTTGCCGATTTTATAGATGAGTTTAATCTATCGGAGCACTGAATAACTCAAAATTCATATCATTCTGATAGACTAGAGCTTACTATATATAGCCTCGGAAAGGGTATAAAGATATGAGACGATAAATCGCTACTAACTGCTCACCAAGGGGAATTAACCTACCGAGAGACAACTTAGAAAAGTTTATGTTTGATCTTCTGCTCAATCTGTTTCGCTTTCGTAAGCTTGTAGAAATCAACCTTCTGTATACCAAATACGCTAAAGAATTCTTCATCGCTCAAATGCGCCTAGCGAAATAAAAAACAAATTGAGAACGAATCGAATGCTCGGATTATTTCACCTCTTTTCTGGAAAGAATAACATCCTTTGGCAAAGGCCTAGCCAAGAGCTCTTGGTAAGTATATTTTGTGAGTTGTGAGGCATCGTATTCTTCTCCTGTAAATTTATTCACCACTATTGTCGTCTTCTCGATCACAACTGGTGCGTTATCTAATCGCTCAAATGTTAACACTGACCTAAAACACCTTTATTACTTCCTTGTTGAGTTGGATCATATGCTTGATTGGAAAACATATCAGCTTTTTTCTCCTCCTCTTCCTCAGCTTTCGATTCTAATTAGGAGCAGTTGTTAAGAAATCCGCAGAGTCTTATAAAAAATACGGCTGATTTTCGTTTCTGGCGAGTTTTCCACGATCTGTGTTGAAAAATCTCCACCCTCCTTGAGTGCTACTACTCTTTGCAGTATTTCTGGGTCTTCAGCTTCTTTCTTATTTTCAGTTTGGGCTTCTTTCTCGTCATCTGAGTCTTCATCTAAGTCAACCCTTTTCTCAGCTAGTCCCTCCTGCACTTCGATTAAACCTTCCGCTTCTTGTTCTAGTTGAAGCGTTTTTTCGTATTTGTCTATGCATTCAAGATGCAAGTACTAACGAAATCAATATAACTTATCAAAGCAGAGACTCTTACGCTTCCTTCGCTGACCTCGTAGTGATCTGAATCACATACTTTCTGACAAATCATGCAGTAAGGCACGCATTTCTTTTTATAACACTCGATATGCACAGGCATATCTTTGCTGAAAGTCAAGAGTGGACGATCGAACGTTTTATTGCACACGAAGCATTTTAAGCAAGATTTGTGCCATTTCCTCCCGAATCCCGTGCATACAAAATCCATGATTTCTTTCTGACAGATATAGCAAGGCACCGCGTGGATCTTGTAGCAACTTTCGCAATGCAGAGCGTTTTCAATCAGATAAAACTTCTTGCCTAATCCAAATTATAAAGATAAAATTGACAATATCACTATTACCCTGTAGTAAACTACTGCATTTAGAGCATTTGAAATGGTCCAAGTGATATGAACTTTCCTTGTAGGTGATATATTGATCCTCAGTGACTGGTTTGTTGCAAGCGACACAGATAGGACTGAATAATTGATCGTAGCAGTTTTCACAATATGGCTTTTGCTCCTTGAGAAGGTAGTTCTTTCCCATCAGATGGTCGTCTAAAAAAAAATTCAATGCTATTGCGTGTGGATTGAAAGAAGATTTAGTACTGCACTGGGTGCAAGTGAGGTTCTTCACGTCAATGATTTGCTTGCTGAGTTCTTGAACGAGGATATCGTAGGTTGCCATGAGAAGAGAGGCTATAAATCGTGCTTAAAACTGCGACGAGTTAGCTAATAAAATTAATTATTGATTAAATCCAAATGATGAGGATTCATCTCATTAGACTCAACAAAAATGAACCGAAGTAGAAGACTAATATGAATTATTAATAATTTCAACAAACTTAACTGAAGCTCTGCCCCGACTCTAACGCTCTTGCTATTTGTGCTCCAGCGATCAACATTTACCTTATAAATTAACTAGAAGAAGTCTTTGCTTCTAATTATTATGTTTATTATTATTTCTCTGTGCAAATAGGCTACACAAGAAATGATAGAGATGACAAGAAAGTCTAATGGGGTGTTTAACAAATATCATATAGAATGTCCAACAAAAATGTTTAACAAATTATGAATAATGTCATTTATATTAGCTTAGTTAGTCAATAGGAAAGTGAAGCAATAATATAAAGCTAACGATAATGCTTATTCTCACGCGAAGTAGAAATCGGAATCAAACTTCATAGTAGTTTTGTAGTCTAATAATACAGAAGAGTTGGTCTTGGAGGTGGCATCGTAGCAAGTTTCTTAATGTCAAAAGTTTTTTTCGCAAGCAATTCTTCTATCTTCTTGAGTTGTGCCTGGAATCCAGGATTTGGACAGATTACAGGGCGTCTCTTTTTCACAAATTCATAAGCTTCTTGAAATTTCATTTTCTTATCAATCATCAGGTAAGCAATGACTATCGACGAACTCCGGCTAACTCCTGCTGCACAATGCACAAAAACGACGCTTCCCGTCCTTATGAATTCGATAGCCTGCTCAATATATGGAAACAAGTTCTCCGACATAAAGTCCATGAGAGGGAGCGAATGGTATTCAAATTCTCCAGCAAACCATTTTGGGAGATATCTTCCAGCAACCAGTATATGAGTTATTCCTTTCTTCTTAAGGAGATCTTTTTCTCGACTTCCTTGGCAGTTTCCTAAGGGATTATTCGCTCATGCAATTGTATGTGAGAAAAAAAAAGGTACCTAAATATAAGTTATCCAAAATCTTGTCAATAGCTGCTGTCGTTAGAGGGACTGACATCAGCAATTTGAAGGAAGGAGGAGCGGCAGTCTTATTTTCCTTCTCAAGTATTTTCGTTCCAGATTTTTTTGATGGTATCATTGCCGTGAAATTTATTGAATAACTGATTCGTAATCTAGCACGCAGTAATTCATTTGCTAGACACTGTAACGCACTAAATTTGCCACAATCATATTCGGAATCGCTATTCTCATGTGAGATCCCAATTCAAGTTATCTCGAGAGATTTGACCTTACATCCGCCGGCAATGATCTTTGTTTAGAGAATCAAATGTATCATTTTTTACATTGAAAGCACTCCAATAGCAGTAAGCGTTATCTTTTAATTTGTTAAATGCTATGACTTTCAGAGAGTTGAAAACACTCATAAATCATTATAAACGAGCTATACTGTCAGAATTTTCTTGGTGAATAAATAATGAAAATTCTGTTTCTTTGCAAATTCACTCATTTAGCATACATATTATAATCTTTCTAAAATTTTCCACTCTTTGATGGCAAGTTTTTCTCTTATGCATGTCTTTGTTAATTCAAAATTCAATTCTCTAACATGTAACAATCTCTTTCTTGCTTCGAAAAATCTCAGTCATTCAAGCAAAGTCGCTTTGAAGATAAGTCCCCACTTAGAACTGAGCAGCTCGATGGTTCACTCAATTCAAAGCTACATATTCCATACAGAGTTTTTGCTCGAAAGTTCTGATCTCAATTATCTCGGTACAATTGCCAGTTTATTTTAATTTTCCAAAAGCTGGAGCGCGCTTTGTACCAAGCATAGATAACTTGAATTCCAAGTCAAGTCTATTAACAAGAAACTTAAGAACTCACAATCGTCATAATAAGGTCCAGCTGCATGTCGTTTAGAATAGGCTATGAAGAGAGCAAGGATCTCAGCCAAATTAGCTATCTTAAAGTCGAAGACGGACAATTTGAAAATAACACCAAACGTAGATCAAAAAAGTATAAACGGGCCGGTTCAGTGAAGGAAGAATACATCGAGCTACCTTTGAAAATCAATATCGATGGTATTATGCAAAAAATCTCACTCAATATTGCCATAATTTCTTTAGAGGACAAATTAAGTACTCAGCATCTGCTAAAAATTGAAGGCGTCGAGGTTTTCTTTCCTCTGAGCCCATATCCAGTGCAAATCAAATACATGGAAGCAGGTAACTAATATGAATTCCCGTGTTTAGCATGTTTGTCAGCGATGAAAGCTATAAACTCGCAAAGCAATGCTTTATTGCAATCGCCGACAGGGACTGGGAAAGTCCTGAGCTTACTGTGCAGTATTATGGGGTGGTTAAATGAGGAAAGAGTGCGAAAAAACACAACTTCCAGAGAAGAAGTGACGAGAGTGATATATACGGCTCGAAACTATACCCGCTTGAAACAAGTAAACTTGAGGTCGTGTGATACAAATACGCTCAATGTCATCAATTCATTAGGTTATAAAAGAACTTAAGAGCACATGTTATATGCCTTCAGTGAGTTTCCTGGGAGATCGAGACCATCTTTGCATTAAACCTGAGTTCCAGACCCTAAAAGTATGAAGAATTCGTGTTGATCGCCTTATTTAATTTGGTCTCTTTAGAAAAACGCTTTAGACGCTGCCTGTCATCAGGCTCGACATCATACATCTGCTGAGCATCGTTGCGCTTATTATGACAAGCTCGAAAAGAATGCTACAAAGCTTCATCAGAAATACAAGGATCGTATTTTGGATATTGAAGAACTTCATCAAATCGCAAAACGAAATACTTTTTGTCCTTACTATTACCAGCAACAAACGAAGGTATTTTTGACCTGATATCACCTTCAGTTTAATGGGAATTGCTACTATAACAACAGCATGACGTTGATCTAATTTTGATGTCATATACGGATCTTTTCGATAAGAGTTCTCGGTTAAACATGGAGAAAATTATCAAAAATGCAATCATTGTCTTCGACGAAGGACATAACATTCTCTCTGCGCTCGAAGACGGAATTTCTTTCGATCTCTCCTCTAGGAATCTTTTGGACTCTGAAACCGACGTGAAAAAGCTCCAGGATAAATCGAAACTTTTCCCTGATGAATGCAAACTGGATGCTAAAGACCTGAATTATCTGAGTGGCGTTATACGCAATCTCTCGAAAAATTTTGGGAAATGGAGACTCAAGTTTATGGAGGAGCTCAAAGCCGATGGTAATGGATATTGAAATGTGCAGTCCTTCAGAGTGGTTAGGTCGAATTTATGAGCCAACAGGAGAAATTAAAGATAAAGGCAAAAGCTGGCCTGGAAAGGAGATCTTTAAGATTTTCAAGGATCTTGCGAAGGGTAAGTCAAACTACCCTGCTCTTGTCTGCTAACTATGTCTGCGTAATTAGACCGCAGCAGCAACGTTGACGAGCTCTGTGAAGGTGCGGAAATTAATCCTTTCGCAGACGGACTCCACGCGGGAAATATGGCGCAATTCCGTGATATACTTGCTGTTGCATGTGATGATCTTTCCGATAGTATTAATTCTTTCTCTTACTTGATGGTGATGACTTATGCGGTTAGGCAACACGAATAAAAATGGCTTGGATCATCTACTAACGATCATCGATATCATGCTTCCCTTGATTCTAGCTGCTGATGCTGGAGAAAAAAGTAGGATCGTTTCTCTAATAAGTTAGTTTGTTACAACTATTTTATCATTCCAATTTAAGGTGGGAAAACTGAAGAATGGGAAACTCAGATGGTTAATTGCTATGATATGTACGTTCGAATAGATCCTGAGGGCTCAAGTACATCTCTAACTTGAAATAATTCAACGCTAATAATGATTTAATAATTCTTAGAGGATTTGATTGTGTCTTTCTGGTGCCATGACCCTGCCATCGGTTTCCGCTATCTGCAAAACCTCGGCCCTAGAAGCATCTTAATTACTTCCAGCACACTTATGCCCCTCAAGGCGTTCGAAAAAGACCTAAAATCTCGCTTTCCCATTCAGCTCACCAACAACCACTTGATAGACATCAAGACTCAGTCCTTGACAGTGATACTAAAAAGAGGAATTAATAACGTCCCATTGAAATTTTCTTCTGATAAAAAAGAGTCGGATGTCTCCATTAAAGAGTTTGGCAATTGCTTGATAAATTTCTCGAGGATAATACCCAATGGCATCCTTGTACTATTCGGTTCTAATGAACTAATGTCTCGGTGCATGGAGATTTGGTCTTCGTCTCTGATAAAAGAAACACCGGTGCTCGAGAGGCTTGAACTCGTGAAAAAAATATTTAAGGAAGATAACAGCAATCCTTTGACGAAGAGCGTCCTGGACGACTATACTAAAGCAGCGAAAGGAAAAGGAGCGATATTCTTCTCATCATTTCAAGGAAAAGCCTTCGAAGAGTATGACTTCGTTGATGAGATGTCTCGCGGGGTGATTGTGATTGGAGTCCCATTTCAATTAGTCTCAAATAGAAAGTATGAAAAGAATAAAGCAATAGTTGCTAACATTGCATAGGACTGAATTGAAGAAAATCTTCTTGGAATCCAACAAGCTGGCGAGAACTACTATCAAGGACTATTATTTGCAACAAACAGTGAGAACGGTGAATCAATCTTTTGGAAAAGCGATTAGAAATCCTTTCGATTATGGAATCGTGATCTTATGTGATGAAAGGTAACAGTCCCTCATTGCTTGATACTCTTCTCATTCAATATATATTAGGTACGATATGAATTCTCTAAAGAATGAGTTACCAGAGTGGACGAAGCAAAGCTGGATTTCGCTTGATAATTTTGGGATCGGGCTCCAGAAGATAACTAATTTTTTCAAAGACAAAGCCTCCAGAGGGTCTGTCACCAAGTCTATTGTGCATCGCTCGAGAGATTCAAGTCCAGTGAGGCAGTCTCGGGAAGCGACACCATTAAAAGATGAAAAGTGGACTTTAGGATTGTTTAAAAGATCAGCTCAGAAAGACAACGAAGGGCTAATGCCTGAAATGAAGGAAAATCATTCTGAAACAAGCGAGGAAATATTTTTTGATTCTCCAGTAAAGGAGCGCTCCGACAGAAATGAGTCGAATACATCATTAAATGTAAGCAGGGATGTGAATTCAAGTTCTATTAGACGTACAAAAGAAGACAGCTCACGGATTGTCGAGGAAAATGGCATGGAAGCGTTATTTGATAGTTTTTATGAAGATAAAACCACCCGGAATGAAAAGGGCAACAGTCTATTCAATATGATAAACAAAAAGAAAGAAAGTTTGGGCAGAAGAGAACCGTTAGAGCCGAAAAAATCAAAGCAGACGAAACCTCCAGCAGATCCTCAAAATGTGAAGCGGACGTTTTTGAAGAATTTCGAACTTGACTATAATCCGCAACCGCCAGTGGTGGTTGAAAAGAGCTCTCCTCTGAAACCTGAGAAAGCAGATGATGAGTTAATAATGGAGGAGAAGAAAGTCGGAGAAGAAGAAGCCATTCCTCCGCAGCTGAGAGCACCACGTAGATTTATTCTGAATAGACGTCTAATTGGCAGTGATAAACCTGAAAAACAGCCAGAAATTCAAGAGCCAGTTAGAGAATTAAATCTTCAGGAGCCAGTTAGAGAACTAATTCTTCAAGAGCCAGAAACTGAAATTCCAAAAGAGTCCCATAATGAATCTCGAGAGAAAAAGCGAACTCCGAAAAAGCAGCCTGTTGAGAAATCAGTGCCACTCGAAAAAGAAGAAGATGAGGATTACAATGCTGCTGATGATTATAGTGACGAGGATTACGAAGAATACAAACCCACCAAAAAGCGATCGAAGTCGAAGAAGGGTACGAATAAATCTGGACAAGAGACAGGCAGGAAGACTAGAAATTCTTCACAATCATCCCAAAGAAATTCCTCGACCCGCGGTCAGTCCCAGAAAGTGCAAGCGTCTCAGAACACTTCCATTCCTACGTGTATGATATGTTATGCCACAAGTGAAGATGGTAGGGTCATGTGTTCAAGTAAATGCGGACATATTGCCTGTCAGAAATGCTGGGAAAAATGGTTCGAGAGTAAACTCGAGTGTCCAATGTGCAAGAAGAAGGTTCGGTCGAAAACTCTCATTAAAATTAATCCAGCGACCCACATGGGCTGATTTTTCCTGTATTTTAAATGATTTTGAATTATCTTCTTTGAGTTTAAGAGTATAAAAATATCATTAAAATTTGAAAGGGTCTCGCTCTGTGCATATTTTGCTGTAATCTCTGTGTTCATATATTATTATTGTTCGGTAACCGCGCTAATAATGCAACAATTCTGAAAAATAACCGGTAAAGAATTTGAGTTTATCCTAGTGTTGTGATTCAATAGTTATCGCATCTTCACAATCTTCAATCATGCAAACCTTAATAAATTTTGTCTCACAGTGAAGCTTCTCCTATTTCTTTGGATCTCAACACTTATTTTCTGAGGCACTGAAAAAGAATGAGCGCGTCATACACACACACAGTATATGGTTTTCCCATTAAAAAGGAAATACACATAATGGATGAGCAATTAAATAAATATATTGCTTCATACCCTCTGCGAATAAAAAATAGTTTAGTTTTATTTCGATGAATAGACCGACTTTGCTACAATTTCGGCACCCTCGCGAAAAAACAGGAGAGTATCTTTATCCAGTGGTAAGATTCTACAAAATTTTTGACATGTAGTCATTTTGGTTGTTTTATCCTTACAGGTTACTAAGCATGGCGGGAGTCTTGTTAATGAAGTTACCACTCCTGGAGGAAGATGGAGTCGTGCTAAGCGATTTGAACACATTTCGGAATATTCAAATCGCACTGGAGAGAGAGTTGGTCCTGGCAGCTATCATATTTCAGAAGCCGTCAGCAGGATGACAATTGTGGGTCCAAAAATTACAACTATCTCATACCCAAAAGACGCACATGAGTGGCATTATATATACGTCGATGGTTGTATCACAAGGATACCAAAACGTCCCTATTCTGCTCAAAGAACTCGTTTTTGTGGCCATGAAACATCTCAATCTCCTTCGAATTCTCATCTTAACAGCAGTACAATCGATTTCAGGAAAGCAGAAATTCGCTTTTCTACACCCAAAAGAATAAGTATGAGAAATTCAATCGGCTCGGCTCCGACAAGCGATCCGATCTCAACAAGAGACCCGATAACCCACAGGGAAAGGGAAACATTCACTACCCTCGATAGGTCCTCGCTTTTCAGACCACATAGGCCAAGAACTGGGTCTCATACACCGGGATCGCGCAACAAAAGCTTTGATTTAACAGCTATGGACACTTTCGATATGGAGTTGATCGGTGGGTTGAATATCTCGCCAATGAAGGCGAGCAATGCTTCTCCTAAAAATGGATTGAGTTGCGCAAAACGACCACTCTCAAAATCAAAAAAACTGCAACTTGCTAGAGAGCAAGAGTTTCAGCATAGTCCATATAATAAAATAATAGGGAGTGATATATTCAACAGAGACAAGTTGAATTCTCTAATTGACTCAAAGAGAAGCTCTCCTAAAAAGAATCAAATGAAACTGAAGAAAAACAATTATCAGAAAGCCATGAACGAATTAACGGCGCTGTACGCAACTCTTGACATAGATCAAGAAAACTATTACTAATTTCTCATAGAACATGCAGACTGCTCAAAACTTCCATTACAGTTGCGAAATGATTGATCTCAACGACTCTCATATTTGATTGGCTCTCAGCGTGAATACCTATTGGCCAAAAAGAGATTCTTACTGAACCTACTTTGTAAGTGATAGAATCATTTAGGCTATTTCTGAACAATCTACATAAATATTAATTCGAATTGCATTAGTTAGTAAATAAAAAATATTTAGATTCATCTTCTTTAGACTTCCAAAATGATTGAAATGGCCGTTCCATTAGAGCAGCAAAATAAGCATCAATTAAAAAAAAAAGAAAAATAAAATATGAAATTTACTATCAGCTATCAAACGATCCTCAAAGATTTAAACAAGGCACTTACGATCAAACGATCAACCAAATTTCATGCTAAATTAAAGACTAGCTTAGAATGATATTTATTATGAGAAATGTGCCTAAAAAGAGACTTATGATTTGGGTATTTTCCCTTGAATTAATCCAGCTTACCGTGATGCAGTTCCTACCTCGAAACTAACACTAAACAATATAATACAGAAATGCCATA
>ENA-UOTX01000646-UOTX01000646.1-compost-metagenome-genome-assembly--contig:-NODE-646-length-34376-cov-10.087349_pt1 | contig 34376 bp, 19 predicted proteins | sample MGYA00238143_ERZ746982 | MGnify/ENA primary metagenome ERZ746982 (study PRJEB28758, sample SAMN06268862) | compost metagenome | isolation source: single cell | place: USA: California, Emeryville, Joint... | reverse complement strand
TTAACGCATTCGCGCTGATCGCTGCTCAACCGAAACAGATATGATGAAATTTCTTCATAGTACAAATCCATCTGATCCCCCTATTGAAAAGCATTAATTCTCGTTTATTAGATATACGATTTACTGTGCATGGAATTTTGCAGCGGTCTTGAGATGAAGATATGGATTTCACGGTAATTTTTGAAAACAAATCGTTCGCCGATGGAGTATCCGAACGAAATATCTTTTTCACAGGCATATTCATGTAGCGGATTCGCGTGCACTCATCAATAATCAAAATCCCTTCTGTAATGTCATCTAGGATTTTCAACACAGCTTGAGAGTCTTGGAACACCTTCATTCGTTCGATATGCTGCCTTCGGTCATATCTCTCGCGATTGTAGACAGTATATGACTGCAAAAGGAGGATCGCTCCAAGGATTCCAACTTTCCACTCGGACAGTTCAGTGGACACTAGAGTGACGGTGGTGAAGATGATAAACTTAACGATACATGCTAAAATTCGTGTGTGCCACGAGTTAATCAAAAAAAGACTGCATGAGAATAAAACGCCTGTGCTCCAGCCTACCACCTCATCTCCTCGGATGTCAGCTGGCGTTTCAGCTGCACGATTGGCTAGGATCCAAAAGAAATCTGTCGATGCTATGGCAACCATAATAGTATCCAAAACCACCTGTAGAACAGTCGCAGAGCGCTTGAGTTTCTGAGTTCTTCGGCAAAAGTACCCCATTATGATTATCCAAAGAATAAGCAGCGCAAGTCTTGTATATTCGCATTCATCGATGAGTGTCTTACTTAATGGCGCATGGTAAAGCAAGGTATTGATTAGCAAAACCAGAAAACATGCATTCACAACGAGACCCAAATAAAACCGAGGTTTGAGTCGAGTAGAAAGATCGGAAGAAAACGTCTGAGAATAGAAGTGTGACTTAAATCTGAGAAGGCAGTCCATTCTTTTTTTCTTTGCGTTTATTTTGTTAAAAAAATTTAAGTTTTCTCATCTATATATATATAAAAAAAAAGTCAGCAAATTTTTTACTATTCATCAAAGAGAGTAGTTAGCACTGGCTAGTATTCATGTTTTAGGAAAAAAGACTTAAATAAGTGGTTTCTTGCTCAAAAGGATGCTAGATTCCTTCCGTGTTTTAGACTGTGCAGAAGGAGATAGTATTGAATTGATTGACCGTATGTCCTTAACTATTGAGAAAAAAATTATTCATAGCCTTTGAAACTCCTTCATGATCAGTTTTGTGTAGTTTTGACTGCATTCCGTCAGTGAAGTATTGCGAGTTTTGAAGAGAGGAAGCTCGAGTCTGAAAAGAAAGCTACTGAATTTACTTAAAATTTGATTAATTTATACTGACTATTCAAATTCAGTAGATGATGTGTTATAAGATAAGATTGTTTGTTCGATATTTTTCCTCTCAGAAGGGTACTGGAAGGTGATCGATTGGCCTAACGAACTTGTCAAAAAAGAGTGGATTCATGATATGTTGTTGGATTGAACATTTTTCGATGCGAATATTCTATTTTATTAATTTAAGAGATGAAAAAGAGGAAAAAGAAAAAGAAAAAGAAATTGAAAATTGTAATTTGAGTTTTTCAAATGCAAAAAGATTCAATTCGTTTTTTTGGCTGGTGCGTAAATCTCAGAGCTGAGATATTATAGATAGCTAGGATTCAAAGAATTTTAGCAAATACTATCGTAAATAGTAAGAATTATCAAATATCACCTCAATCATGTGAGAATTCATGAAAAATTTCAATTTTTCTCATGTTAACAAGCTTTCATACCTTCAAGAATGAAGAAAAACAAGGATTTTAATAGAAAGTCGTAAATTCTCCTCTCACATAAATCGTGATCGTTCTTTGAGATAGCTACTATTATGCGAACTGCAGAGTAAACTAATGCCAATGCTTCTTGTGGGCCCTGACCTAAAGAGGGCTGCTTTTGAAGCTGGATCTGATATGAAAGAGAGTATTTCCAATGCATGGTTTCATAAGTATTCCCTTCAGCTATCATTTGCACAAATTTAAAGTAATCCTGTCGGAAACAATAGATTTTTTCTGAGATATGTTTTAGAAAGAGCTCTAAAACATTTTCGACTATATCTTGCACTAAACAGTCTGACTATTTCGGTTTCTCAGATACTTTTTTCCATTATTCCATTTGTTTAATAAATAATTTCAATATGTGAAGACCTGTTATGTAATTTCCTCATTATAGCAGAGTCAGAGCTAAATTATGAATTTTTGAGCAGCACAGGAGGGTCATCTATCTTAATAATCGATATGAGAGTTAACTGTTAATACTCAAACCATAGGCATAACAATATTCATAAATTAAGCGTAAATTCTTTCTTTCTCTCACAAGAAAAGCTTGTTTAAGCGAACTGCCATTCGATAGTTCCGCCAACATTTTTGGTGCTTCCAAAGTTCCTCACAACGGTCCAATACTCCATATCGAGGAGGAAACCACCGCGGGAGTTCTTCCGGCAGCAGTTATTGCAATCTGCATTGCCACATGTATCAGCAATTAGGGCAGTTATAACTTTGCCATTCTTTCTGATTCTGATGACCTTTTTACCATATTTCTTCATGAAATTCTTTCCTGATGGATCAGAGTCGTCATAGAATGCAACAATATTATTGCCCTTGACCCAATTGAATGATTTATGACCAATAGCAGCAAAGTCTCCGAGATACTTGCAGGCGCTGTAATCACGACACTCTGATTTATCAGCTTTTGGGTTATAGTTAGGGCTGTTTTTACAGCATGGAGCATATGAAGTGAAAGTTGTCCAAGCAGCGGTTTTCCATGTCCCATCAGCAGCATATGCTAACTTGACGACTCCAAGGAAGGCAATTATGAGGATTGAAGTTTTAAGGAACATAAATTGTCAATTTTTGAAGCTTTTTTCTTTTGTTTTATAAATTTAAATAATAGTATGCTTTAAATATAGTCAAGCTAGGCAAAAATGGCTTATGCACACTTTCTTTTTGGAAAATGCTCCATGAGCAGGTTTTCTTGCAAATAAAGATCAAATTGTAAGAGAGGTAAAGTGGGGTGGGGGAGTTTGAAAAAGTTTAGAAGGGACTGAGATCAATTGTTTCCTAATGAATTCGCTCTTTCTTTTTGAAGTACTAATGCATCACGTTTTTAAAATTGACCTGAAGACTCCCATTTCCTCGCTGCCTTCTCTTTGATATTTCGCATTGGATACAAGCAACCATAAATGCAATTATAGTGCTGCTCTTCCTCTTCCAAGATTGTAAACACTTGCCACAGCAAACAATATATGAAGAGTTTTTCCACATCAGACAGGCAAGCTCATTACTTCCTCATGAACTTTTTTCTGAGCCCATTCAACCTTATTCACAACTTTCCTAGGATTAAATGGAATAATTGGTTGTTTGGAATTTGGATCACTATCAAGTCGATAGGTTTACACTATTTCACCTACAATCAGCTTTTGAGGACTACAGTAATTTGTACGATAACCCAAATAACATGCACACCAATCGATAAGTCCATGAACATGTTTTCATGCATAGGACCCATCTTTATCCAAAGACTTTCCTGAATGACTGAAACAAAACGAAAAGACGGAAATGTACCCTATGCAATTTTACATTTAAGAAATACAATCCTTAACGAGCTCTACAAATATTGTTCCCTCCAACTAAATTCAAGAGACCCGATCAGAAGCATCTCAACCGAGAGCTTAAATAGGATTTGATATTATATACGTAGCAAAAAATAAATTTCTGATTACGACATGATACTTAAATTCGTATACAACGGAGAAATCCATCGTTGCTCAAAACACCCCGACAATATCCCAGCACTCCTCGAAGCCATCGCAGCTTCATTCAAGGACACACTTCCTGAGAAATTCAAGCTTAAATATGAAGATCCTGACGGAGATAAGATTATTTTACTCAATGACGAAGACTACAAAGCAATGCTCGAAATGGGAGTTCCTGGTGGACCTACTTCCGTTAAAATTTTCATCGAAGCATCAGAAGACGGGTTTAGCAGTCAAGTGCACCCAAAGATGCAGGTAGAAGATTCAAGTGTGGAAAAAGATTCTAGAAATAAGCCTCTACTTGATAACATAGAACAAGCTGAGTCTATTATCATACAGAAGCCACAAATTATCGCTGACCAGGATAAGAAACTCGAGCCTGAAGGCTCGAAGTCTAATGATTTTGAAATCAAACGAGTAAGTTCAGAAATTATTGAGGAGCTACCAAACGAAGAACCCAAAGAAGATGTTTCAAAGCCTCAAGAAGTTCAATCAAAGCCTGAAGAAAAAGTTCAGGAAGAGGTTCCGTTGAAGAAGGAAGAACCTCTTAAAGAAGAGCCAGTTAAAGACAGCCAGCCACAGCAGTTGCCTATTCACGAGTCTAAGCCCTTGCCAAAGAAGAAAGAGCCTGAATTTATCACGGGAGGCAGGCCTGATGATGAAGAAGATAACTCCTCAAAAGAGCTGACTTTTGATGCTGTTCTTAAACGAGCTGAAAACATGAGCGCGAGCTACCCTCTCGACCCTCAGCTGAAACGGACAATTGAAAACACTGCGCTAAATACCATCAAAGCGAACTTGCCAATAATCTCAGCAGCTGTTAAGGACAGTATAGTCGAAACCAAGCCAGAAGTTTCATCCGTTTCGAAAGAAATTGTTACCGATACCATCTCTTATCTAAGTTACCTGATCCCGAACATCGAAGGCATCACGAGCAAGAGCGTGGAACAGATAAATGAGACTCTTAGACTATTAACTGCTCAAGTCGAAGGAATAAGCAGTCAGAAAAAGGCGCCAGAGCAATGGAAACCATTCATTCCTCAGGAAGAAGAGAAAGTCCAGCAGCCTGTCCCCAAACCAATGAAGAAGCCAGGTTATGGTGTTGCGCTTGTTAGAGAGATCAATCAACTTCCTGCTGAGCTTACGACAAATGACTTTGTAGTTTACAAAACTATTTGTTTGAAGAACACTGGCACGATTGCTTGGCCAGAAAACGCGACTTTACAGAGCTTAGGACAGATAAATGGTCAACAGGTGAAAATTGGGTCATTAGAGCCAGGTGAAGAAAAAACTACCGTCCTGGTCATTGATACGCCGCGAAGAGGTGGAAAATTCTTGAGCCCATGGAGAGTGGTGTCCGTTGCGCCGAATGAGGAAACGAAGAATGTGGGAGATCCTTTTGAATTGGTTTTGAATATCAAAGAAGTTGAGAATCAGAGCAAGTTCAAAATTCCAGGTATATTTTTCCTTTGAATTAATGAATGCAGAATAATAATTTGCTTTAGATCAAAATGTCAAAGAATACAGTCCTGAAATCAAAGAAAAGGCCAGAAATATCAAGGAGATTCTGCCAGACAAAAGCTTAGATCAAATATACGAATATATCGCGAAAAACCCAGAAAAATCTTTAGAAGAAATTATAGCAGAGTTGATTTAATGCTGATTGAACGAAATAAAAATTCATTCTTTCTGAATAGAGCTAAATTTTCATTTTTTGTATCGAGGTTTTAATCATAATCAAAAAAGCTACATTCTATCGGATCCTACCATTAACATAATGTTTTGTATTTGACTATTGTTTAAGTTAGTTTCTTTTGCAAACAGAGTTTTAGGTACTGTCCTAACCGGATGAACTATACAAAAAAACATAAAACTATTACAGAGGAAGCGTTTGACTCCTCTCTACCTCTCAATTAAAATACATACTACACCTTCATTAAAATAATAGCATTTCGATTTTTCACTTAGAGAAAATGTTCAACCGCTTCCAATATTTTGTCGAAAACGGTTGTGAGCTGCTTATCTCAGGAACTGATTTCATCATTGGATGCAAGAACTTGAAAAGCAGCCTTCTTTTTAAGATTTATAGCCCATAAAGCTCAAAAATTTCGATTTTTGAGTCCCACCCAAGCAGACAAGAAACTGATTTGACATCAGAGGGAAAATCCTGTCAAATAGCTCCGCTCTCATCTTCATTTGAAAAAGTTTTTTATTTGACAACAGTTCCTTGACATAAACCGATCCAGGTGGGTGTATCGATAGATACAGCTCTTTGCCAGACTGATCCGTGAAAAGCGTCGGCTGAAGATTCTTATCGTTACTCCATTCAATCAAATTATTGCAACCTATCAACTTCAAACAAGCTTTATTGAGGTCCACAGCAACAAAATCGAGTCTGTGACTGCGCACATACACTTTATTCGAACCCAAAGCGCTCAATAGCATTTTTCGCAAGTTGATTATGTCTCCATCGTTATGAAAAATCTCATCGTAGGTAAATCCAGCTGCATTAAAAGTATAAGCAATCGATTTATCGAGCCAATTGATCACTTGGACCGAGTAACTCTCGGGAAGATAAGCGACCAAGGCGTGAGCAGACTCGCAGTATTCAAGCTCTCCGTACTCATAGCCGCCGTTGAGTGTATCCTTTGGACTGGCCTTTAATTGCTTTAAATCCCATACCAACAGCCCTAAGCCCTCGCCCGTTGAGACTAATTCCAGCTGGTCTTGCACCAAAGCGAAATTATTGAGACATTGTTCATCCAACGAGATTTTCTCACGTATTTTATTTCTGAACGTGATTTTATAGATCGAATACATTTTAGGTGCTGTCGTCCTTATTCGTTGAGTAAATCGTCTTGAGAGGAAATTGCTGTTTGAAACTACAATGAATTCGTCAGTTGACCTGAGATGCAATGCGCGATAGGAGAAAATAGGCAGGTAGAGGGTCTTTATGATTTTCATGGTAGCTAAATTGATGATAAGAATTGGTGATTCCACTTTTCTGGTGGAATATTTGTAATGTCCTTTAGCATCTTTAATTGCTGTGAAAATGATGAGACATCGCTTGCTGCTCAGATGGTACATGTCGACAATATCGTAATTTACGCCGAAAGAGAATGGCATTCGGTGGACCTGAAACCAATCAGTTGCTGGGTTAAAGATCCCTGGTTTATGGGGAGGTTTCTGAAGTCGAGCGTTAACTTGGGTAGTGCTCAATTCATTGGTGAGGTCGGACAGACTGCCTAATTTCATTTTCACAATAAAATTGAAAGTGCAAATTTTGGCGTGACATATAATTAAATTGGGCGATAAATTTAGCGGTTTATTCTAAATAGGCCGTTTGGAGGATATTCGAGAAATTGAAAGATATAATCGGCATTGCATTGTTATTTCAGCGATGTGAAGACCAGAAAAACGTTATTCTTCTCGATAAGCTGAAAACTCAACGCCTCTCTTATTTTTCCAATATTTAACGAGTATATTGGAAAGTTCTAAATTTCGATTTGCTAAGGATTATTGTAGTTATACTTTCAGCTTCTAATTTTAAGAAAAAGCTTCCGCCAGAAAATTCGAGATCGAGAAATGAAGTTAAATGAGAGAAATGAATTCAAAGTTTGATTATGTTGATACAGTTTATTGCACTATTGTAGGTAAGGCTTGATGATACGTGATACGAAGAAAAAATTTCAACTTTACTGTCAGTTTGCAAAAGTAATGTGCTTAGTAGGCTCAATAATCACTAACAATTGATGATATCTATCCGAGTTTTTTTAATTAATCTTTCGGGTTCAATAAATTGATGTCAGGAATTGGCCAATTTAAGCTCAGAAAATCCTTCATGGTGCATTGTTATGAAAACACCTCTTGAATTTTCAAGGAATTCATATGAACTTATTCTTTAGCTTTATCAACATAATAATAACAACAAAAAAGCCGACGAAGTTCTTTCACAAATAATATCCACAAAAATTTAGTTAAGTTAATGCCACTTGGCTAATTAACATTAATATTCACAGTAACTCTCATTAACTATTGCAAACTGAATGAAACTAAAACAGATCGGCTGGAAACAATATCCTCATATCCGTCGTGGTATATTTAGGGTCTGCTTCAACTCGGATATAACCATCTTGAATGACGATATACAGTGACGATAGGTCAAGTCCTTCGATTTTTGGAAGCGGGATTTTTAGTTTCGCAGCATTAAATTCAGAAATGGCACTCTCAACTAGCTTGTTAGCTTCTGTCTGAGCCTTTGTCGCGTCGAAAGAGCCGATATTTGAGCTTAAAACACTAAAGTCTCTGAACGAGCCCTCCAATATCTGCGGTTCGAAAATCCACTCCTTGATCGAAGCATTTGCCTGCAGATTTAGTTTAGACTGAATAGTCGCTGCCTTTGAAGCTTTCTGACCATCGGAGACCACATAGCATGTTAGAGTAATGTCACCTTCGATAGCAACAATATTAGGATAGATTTTTGCAACAGGAGCCTTAGACAGCTTGATATTGACAATAATCTCGGAATTTTCGTTAGTAAAATACTTCGTGACTTCAGGAAACAGTTGCTTGAGCGCTCTTACGTTGAATCCACCCTGGTCTCTTTCAGGGAGTATGCTCTTAGTGACATTCATCTCCATCATACCGCTTTTCCAGAGAGCATATAGTCCAGAATTGAATGTATATTCGGTTACCAGCGCTTGCACGGCACTGCTGAAGTCGAAATCAGAAGTCGAGGCAGGTGGGTCAATAGGTGGCATAGAGAACCCATCTTTCGTGTTAAATAGCGTCCCGTTAACAAAGCCAATCATATAATTGGTGTTGATCGATGGAGCTTGAGTTCCTTGGATGTTAGTGCTTAAAGGTGTATGAGGAATGTGTATGTTCGGCGGAATTTTATTCAAAGCATCGTTTAAAGCCTTCTGAATCACGCCTTTGAGCGCGTTGGAAATGAGAGTCGAGATGGTTTCTTCAAGTGGACCTGTGATAGATTTGGAGATCTCGGTGATTGCGTCTCCAAGACCATCTTTCGGGAATTGTAATTGGAGATTTCTCACGTTGATTTGAAGTTTATCAATGAAAATCTGCGTGGAATCGCCTTTACGACCAAATGAAAACTCCAATCGAAGCTTTGAGTTGCTTGAAGATCCACCTCCATTAAAGTGAATTGGAATCAGACCTAAAACCTTCCCTTCGAGATAGTACTTGAGTTCTAGTCCGAAGCTTTGAGTGGCAAAAATTCCTTTGCCTTCTTCCAGAGTCACATTAATGTTCTGGTCAGAAATGCGGAGGTTCTGGATCACAATGTTGGTGAGTTTGAATCCAACGACGTTTGTATCAGCGATTTTAACTGTTCCAAGCTGCGAAACAATGCTTGGTAAGAAGTTAGCACTGAAATCGTTAATTGCTTTAGAAGTAGCGATGAGTTTGAGGCCGGGGTTTCCAGCGCTGGCAGCCGACAGGAATACCGCTAGTGTTAAAACTGATAAGAAGAGATATTTCATGAGATGTTATGTGCTGAATATTGTTAATTGATTTATTTCCAAGAATTTTCTTTGTTGGATATATACCGAGTTACTGGCTTTGAATACTGGAACAATGAAAGAACATTACGAATATCTTATTACTGAAACTCTTACCAATCAAGAAGATTCCGTGGTGAAAAAGACAGCTAATGTGATTTTGGCTATCAATAGTCTGGTTTTTCTTAGCTCTCAGAGGAAAGGCAGAGCAAAAGGGCGCAAATCAATTCACAATTCTCCTCAATGAGGAAAAACATAATAAAACTTCAAGAAATTTCTATTGTTTTCAGTTGATTGAACTAAATAAATCGTCTATGTTTTCACAGAAAAACGAGTGTAGCTAACTAAAGACCACAACAACTTTTAGTAACCTCGAATTAAATTCTCTCGAGAAGCATACACTTGACCTCTTGTCGTCTTGATTATGATATCTCATTACATTGCTGATGAACCCTGCATTGTTGGGGAGAATTTTTCTAACCCATTCAGTGTTTTCTAAATTCGAGAATTGATTAATTTGTGTTTGGCTTAATTCGATTCCAGCTGAAAATTTTCCAAAGAATAATTCAAATTTTTGCCACGATGCGGCATACTCATAAACAAAATTGATTGACTCTACGACTTGCAAACCAAGCCAGTAATTCTAGGGCATTACAATAAATACATTAGCAAGATAAATACGATGAGCCTTCAGATATTCATAACAATGCCAAAAGTATTAAATTTTGTTAATTCACTTAGCCGGCACCTTTTGCTGTGGCTGCGGCATGGGATTCATCGTTGCGTTGTCATTTGATTCCGTTCCAGGCTGTGAGCTCTGATTAGATATCACCTGCTTCACCTTTTGGGTCAGTTCTTTGAGTTTATTCTCTTTGCGAGTCTGGTTATTTCCGATCCCCAAATTTTTTATTTCGGTCGCCAGGCGATCAAAAACCTAAAATACGCAAAGCTCAAGTAAGCACTAAAGACAACGCGAAAACTCACTTCTTTATCATTTTTCGTTTGTTTTTGCTGGGCAATCATTTTCGTGTTCATCACTTTAATCTTTAGTTCGTATGCTCTGGCTTGCTGTTGAATTTTCACACTGCTCGTCGTCAAAATCTGTTTAACTTTTGCTCCCAATTCAGATATTTCATAGCAAAGACTCTCGTTTCTCTGCAAAAAGTAAAGAGTAAGTCAAATGGCTAAACAATCGAGTTTACCTTCGTCAAGATTTGGCATGTGTTTCTTAGATTCTCGTTCTCTTCGGTTAACAGTCGGACTTCTTCTTTGTAACTTCTAATGATGCCATTCAATCGAGTATAGGCCAACTTTGCTGTGTGTATCCTTGTATGATGGGTATCAATACTAGCTTTCTGCTCGCTGACACGAGTTTCAGCTTCCGTTAGAGCGCTCCTTAGATGATTGATCTCATCACTTTGGAGAGCTAATTTCATTTGAAGCGGTCCTCTTTCGTCCAATTTCGGAGGCGTCATTGGGTCCGTCTGCTCGTCTCTCTTCATCATTTCCAGAGTTTTGCTCTTCTTTTCATGCTCGTAGAGGCTCTTTCCAATTTCTAATATTTTTTGGTTCAGAAAATTGATTTTCGAGTCCTTTTCGCGCAGTTGAATTTGAAGTTTGGTGATAATACTCTCCAGTTTAAGAACCGCCTCGCTTGATTCAAGGTGTCTCATCAATTTTTCAGGCTCATTTTCTTTATTATCGTCACCTTGGATATTCGTCTTATCGGAAAACAAGGGCTTAATGATCCCTGCCTCGTCCTTTTGCACGTTATTCAACACACTCAGTTTCTGGTTCGTGCTCTTGATAAAGAAATTAGATAAGAACTATAACAACAAATTGGTTGCGGCTATACTTGCTGCACGAAATGGTAAAATAAGGAGTCAAACATCTGCCGTGTTTCAAATATTTTCGATAAACAGTTCAACAGGTTCAAATTCTGTTGGTAATACAGAGACGGGCTCTGAAGATTCGCTAGAAGCAGGTATTTCGTGTTGACATCACAATTCGAGGTGATAAATTTGAAAAAACGCTCTTTTTTCAGTAGTTGCGAAGGTCCGAAGGTAAGCAGCTGGTAAATCGTTCGAATATACACATTAAAAGGACAGTCCTGAATATCAGCTTTTGGATCCGGTTTCTCAGCGATATGTGGGACATCAACGAGAACGACTTTTTGGCTATTGCGGTCAGTTTCAACCTTAAATTTATAAATGACCAACGAAGGATTGAGCTTTTTCTGAAACATTTCGTTCCGAGAACGGTCAACTAGTGACTCTAGCTCTTCGATTGAAGCGACCTCAGCGGTCTCTCCTCCATCTATCTCACTTATCTCAGCGTCCTTTGGAGCAACCAGATCGAAGAATTTTGTTGAATGGATCCCACACGCAACGATTGATAGCTTTATTTTGCTCGGTGTAGACATCATCTCATCACGTGCTTTCTTTGCTTTGTTGAATAAAGTGTCTGCGACGCGAAAGAGCACACCTTGCTCGGCTAGTAAATATATATAGGTTTATCCTAAGAGCACATTCAATTTACCATCAAGTTTCCCTTTTTCATAGCTAGTTATTGTATCTGATTTCCCAATGTTGAAGATAAGACATGTATTCTTTTTCTGCCATGAATCCTCAATGTTTTTTTCCAAAGTATCTGAGTAGACGTTCTGCAGCTTTCGGTTTGAGTCGAAAACGCGATCGAATTTAAAAATTTTGGCGTCTTGATTGTTGATCATTTCTTGAACAGGCTCTTGGGAGTTTTTTCGCTGGTTGTCGTCATGCCTACCGCCTTCAGGGCTATGAGCAAGCTTCTCGCGCTTTTTAAAGACGTCGTTTTTTTCCATTTGAAAAATAGGAACAGCTATGAGCGAGAGATATGTGGTTAGAATCACTTCTATGGGGATAGATATTACGAAGAGTGAGTTGAATTTCATTGAGACCGAACACGGATAGGCATTCTTCGATTTGGGTTTCGAGTGGGGGTTTAATTACCCTTAAGTACACTTGGACATTCTGAGAAAGAGATTTATTGCTCATCTTAAATTCAAATTTAAACAATAGGTTTAAAGCGCAATTCTACAGCTGATAGGAGCTTTATTTTTTGGCAAGAGCATTTTTCTTTATCTTTTACAAATCAGGTGGTATAAAGAACAATTAAAACGCATTAATGATAGTGGGTTAGAGAGGTAAGATGGTTTTTGTGCTTGCTTCCCTCTCTTAAATTTATTCTTCTCTGAGACTGCTATTGTAGCCTGAACTAAGTTGTGAGTAGTCATTCGTGCAACAAGAATCTGATGTAGAAATGAATGAAAAATGTGTAAGAGAGTTTGCCAGAGAAGAGAGGGGTTAGTGTAATTTATCTCTTGTTTAACATTCGGTGGCATTCACTTTTTCATCAATCAAACCCATCCCGTATAAAAGTCAAGAATTACCCAATAAATTAATTAGAATCTGACTATAGCTGGCTGACACTAGTTGCCTCTACGAAATTTAGTCAAGGCGAAGCTCATTTCGGACAAGCTTATGAGATTAGTTAGAGCCAGGCACTCGATGGAGAACATCTACTTTTGTAAGATCAAGTTGATCGAAGCGCTCAAGCCAAAGAAATGAGTTTTGCAGCAAAATAAACAACAACAATAATATTCATGATCAGTTCTAACTATATTCCGAATCTTGTTAGGTGTAGAAAATTTTCACAGAATTCTGATGAAATATTTCAAAAAATTTCTACCGGTAGTATGTAGAAATCAAATTCATTGAAAAAAAAGAAAGAACGATTAAGACTTGAAGAAAGAAGAAGACATATTAGAATATATTTCAGATTTTTCTCTGAAAAAGATAATTTTTCATCAAAATTTCTTCGAGAGGCAAACTCTGCATGCTTCCAACATTATAATATGGCTATAAACAATAAATTAAATTAGGATAAAAAGAACTTCCTAGTTTTACCATTGAGTTCAAAATCCCTAATGAACTTGGCCCAATAGGAGAGTAATTCATCGAACCAAACAGCAGATTCGGTTTGATTACAGGCTGAGAGTAACACAATGGGCCCAAGGGTTGATTGGTCGTAAATTTGGTAAATTCAAATGCAGAAAGTCTTTTTGGACTTCGAAATTATCTTGGAGAGAAAGCGTCTGAGAAGTCGTTTTGCTATATCAAAATTATTAATCACCACCTAATTGAAGAAAGCTTACCTTATTTCAATCGGTACTTCTTCTTTCTTCAGGTCGACAGCCTCCAACTTGCAGATCTGACGATGCATCGAGCTTTCTGTTTCATTGGAAGGTTTCACCAGCTTCTTTGTTTTGCCTTCGTATTCAGATCTCGACGAAGTCTCACTATTCTCCTGGCTTTGCCTTGGAGGAGCTACATACTTTCTTTCGATGCTCTTGATCAAATCTCTTTAAATTGTCAATAAATTAGTTGGAATTTTAAATGCGTTGACATACTGGCCATCTCTTTTAAATAGAGGGTGTGAAAAATTCAAGACGTTCTTTGCGACTCTTGATCGTTTAAACTTATACATATTGATCTATCAAATGATAAGCCATGAGTCAAGAAACTTATAGATTACCTGTTTCAAAAATGAATTGAGGTTATTGTGTTTGTAGTACTTAGGAGCGACAACGTTCGCAAACTCCTTCGTGTCCTTGATCTCAAAGGAAGCTCCATCCTCGCTCCAGCAAATTATATGGCTGAATTCACCGTTCTATCAAGGGCGGTTAGTACATGGGAGCATTTATGGGGGATCAGGTACCTGAAGCATGGAGAACAGGCCCTCAAGGAAAGCGGATTTGTACTTTTTCTTTTTGCAGGTTTCAGGTCTCATCATTCTTCCTTGCATTTATTTCTTTGGAATTATAAATATTAGAACATTTGAGATGTTATATACAGATAATGTAGAGCTTTTGAATTAAAGTGGAAGGTTTTTGTAAAATAAAAATATTGTTTTCTTTCATTTATTTCAGTGAATCTTTCATTTATTTCAGTGAATTTACCCTGGCTTAAAAAAACTTTCGCCAGCCCATTTTATTTCTGTCTCACCTGAAACAGAGTAGAAGCGCTGAAAAGCAATGAACATGGGTAGTCTTCCCGGTAGCTGAAGAATATTTCTGCAATACATTGGGGTGTTTATTCGGCAATCACAGTCACAATTGAAAATTCTCAGAAGTTGGTAGACTGGCCATCTGGGAGTATGAAGGGCTTGGGTATTATTCAGCATTGTCAACGAAGAATAAGGACCAAAGAATACTATAGAACATTTTGTTCTGAAAAAATAAATAATAAAATTTAATTAAGAAAAAGCCCGAGCATAGAACATTTTCGGAGTGTTAATTTTGCGTTCTGTATGGGTTGCATAACGAAAGGTTAGCTATCTTGAGCAGATATCCGACTCGGTTTTGTGCATGTAGTCCTTATATTTTGGTTTTTCGGGGTTTATGGACATGACTGCCATTGCTTAGCCGGGAAATTTCACAAACGTATTTGTTAAATTTGCACTTGGAGTCGCTAACTGAACATTCATACCAGCTTTAAGATTTGGCAATCAAAATTTGATGCTAATAAACCTCTCTTGCAGCTGATCTATATCTATTTAATTCTGTGTGATGGGCTTCGTTCAAAGGCATAGGGATATCTCAGTTGCTGAGAGATAGGGCGACATAGGGAACGCGGCTGAAGGAAAACTGGCTTTGGAGAATGGAAGAATTATTCCTATTTGAACACTGATTCTTCCAACCCTGAGTGGCAAGAGATGGATCTCAAGAGAAATTGTAGCGTTCCATAGTTGATTACAAGAGAAGTACTTACATGGAGAGGCAAAAATGTTTCATAAATTGTAAAGTCCTGAGAAGGACCTCTCAACCCCAGGCAAGAGATGCTTAGCATTTCTCTGTTCCCATAACTATATGACTTCGTATAAACAAATTTTCGACATTGCTAGTGCTACTTCCGTTTGTACTTTTCTTAGTAAAAATAAAAACCCACCATAGAACAAAAAAATCTAAGTTGTTTTTCGGGCTGAAGAATGTATCTATCTGCCACTAAGCCGTGTGTATCATCTGTTTTTATAGCAAATACTCAGAGCTTATACATATTTCATACGATGAAAATTAGTTAGAGGTGATGAAAATTATTCAAGTCATCCTCAGAGAAGAAGTTAAGGTTTTTAATTGCTATGAAATTTAAAGGAACATTTCGTGGATTTTACATCCTTCAAGGGTCTAAAATAGGAGATTTTGGGTATTTGAAAATGATTCTAATTGTTCTTTTGAAAAGCTGACATCTTAAAAAGCCTTAGACAAACCTCCTCGAAATGGAGGTCGGGCGGAATTTTACTAGGGTTCAAGAGTTTCGAGACCTGATTGATTAAAATATTGAGTTAACATGTGAGTGTTTTGCTCATTGCGACATTTGAAAATAATTCTGATATGTTGAAGAATAACAAAAAACAAAGACGACAATGTATTGCCACATAATCAATTTGAAGTAGTTTCATCCGACAGTTTATTTGGATTTGCACCAGCGTATTGCAACTCTACCGCACCAGGTTGGTTTTTTTGTTTTTGTTTTTTTCAAAAAAAAAATCTCTTAGGAAATACAAGAATAGTGCATAGATTGGAGATTACGGGCTACGAAAAGAGAATTAGAATAAAAAAGAAATGAAATCACCTTCTATCATTCTAGATGATGTAGCCCCAAAAAACTAATATTAATATATGTATGAATTGTTCCCTCAACAAAGACAAAATGTGTTCAATGCATATTTATTTATTGAGTAACGCACGAATAGCTACCTCGTTAACGGTTGCTGTTGATCTTCTGAGCAGCTCTGAATAATAGAAGGTCTAGATATATTTGAGTGAAAGTTGGAGTTAAAGTGTTAGAATTTTATTACCCTTGGATCGTATCGGGGAGAAGCTGAATTTAATTGGTAAAAATTAATAGCAGGAGTTTGATTGATCTGAACCGGCGGCAACGCCGGGAAATAGGCAGGCTGGTTGGAAGTCAATTGCTGTGGAGAAGGCAAAAGACCTCTTTGGTCCCCTGAAAGAATGCGCTGTAGCATAGTGAAGTCCGAGCGCACTTGAGAGGCTCCAAATACCACGGTGTTTTGAGGAATTTGGGCAGTTTGGCCCTGAAATTCCGCCTTCAACGATGCGGTTAGGTTGGTGTTTTTACTCTGTAATGGCAAACCTCCCTCTTCGGTTTTTACGATCTTTTTTATATCTTTTTATTCATGAATTAAAATTTACAAGAACATTTTCATACTCATCATCTCTTCTAGATCACAATCTGATTTTTTAATTTGGGTGCTTTCTCCGATTTTTGACTCACTCCTCTTTTTATGTTGATGTTTGGGTTTTCCAGGCTTCACGGGTCTTCGGTGAATATCCTTGAGTAAGTCGCTTAAAATTCAACAAGTCAGCCTTCACTCATCAAAATAGTTAAGAAATACTGGCGATCCCTTTGGAATAGAGGATGAGAGAAGACGATCAAGTTTTTCACCATACTTTTCCTTTGAAAATTATACATGTTCATCTGTTAAATGATAAGTGAGTATGAGTTTAAGGTTCCGATGACTACCTGCTTCAGAAAGGAGTTTAGATTATTATGCTTGAAGTAGTTAGGAACGATTGTTCTTGCAAAATCTTCTGGTTTCGTGATCTCGAAGGATGTCCCCTCCTCATTCCATTTAATTATTTCTTTGAATTCAGGGTTCTTCAGAAGGCAATATCAGCACGAAGGTCATCGCTTTTTTAGTCTTATACCTGGAGAATTGAATACAAATTGTTAAGGAAGGAGGAATTGTATTTCTTCCTTTTCTGAATAGTCTTCTCTCTTATCATTTATTTTCAAGGACTTTTGATTGATTATTTACGATTTTTTTCAGTATTAATCATTTGCTTCGCGGGTGCAAGGTTTCGGAATCTTTGATGATTTACTGAAAACTAAATTAATTAGCAGTATAACCTGTCTTAATATCAAATATGATATCCAGTTTTATTAAATGGCTCGAGAATTACCTCAGTATTGAGGATAGCCGTAGAACCCAGAAATCATGAATCACTGTCAGCTGAGAGTTAAGCCGCTCTTACCTGAGAATGGGATGCTTTGGTCTCACTATAATGGCCAGAAACCTTAACTCCTTCTGTAGTTGCGGCCAGTTCATTAGATAAATTAAAGAAAAACCCGATAATTAAAAAAAAAAAAGCAACAAAAAATTCGACAATAGTCAGTTGCCACTTTAAAGTGAAAGAAGCTAAGAAACTCGAGTGTCCTCTGGTCTTATCACAAATGTGGAGCTAAGAACAGAGGCTTATGATCTAGTCTTTGTCTGATTATTCAGCCCAATCCAAAAATTTTTCTTGATTTATCCTGTTGAAGTTAACAATCATTGTAAATTGTACAAATAAATGCCAATTACAATGGCTTCTGTCTCCATGACATACATTCGCAGAGAATCCTAACAGAACCTGATGATACGTAATATTGATGACATACTTATTTGAATTTGACTTACTCTACTTAGTTCTTGTTGAGTTGGTTATGTAATTCGTTGAAAGTATGATGAAAATATATTGTGGATTGGCTTTCTTTTCAACCAGTCAATAGAAAATGAATTCAAATATCTCTCATCATTTGAAGTCGTTCGTAAAAGCACAAAAAAAAATAATAAAAACAATTTATCTGTACTTTCAACAGCAACATGCTTTCTCTAATCACTGGGGTCATTGGTTTTGTGATAGAATTCCAATAGTCATGCATGGATACAATCTCCCAGAGTCAAAACTACGCAAGCTAAGGAGGATATAACTCTCAGGATTCCTTTTGTTAAGAAAGAAACGAGCAATGCTTGGGAGAAGTTCATTCTTAATAAGAACAGCCTCAATTGTTTAAAATCCTGTTCTCAAATGAACAAGGCCTACAAACTGGCTCATGCGAGAGACAAATTGGATGCCGAATGGCGAAAAACAACTTCATTCACAGGTTAATTCTCGCATAAATTGTCACAAGAAATGCTTCGGGGGTCTCAGAAGGTCGATTGATTGATGATTAATCGATGCTTGGAATTGAAGAAATGATAAAAAAATGAACTTTGAAATTCTATCATACACTCCATTATTGCCATTTAGCAGCAATTGCTACATTTGCACGTGCTTTTTATGAATATCAACATAATATCCAGCAAAGCCACGCCAAGAGAAAGAGTGAGACATCGTCTTTTCGAAAGAACTAAAGGTGGAGAGATCGATAGATTGGCTTTTTTTAGGTAGTTGCCATCACATTTCAATGCATTCATATCGGGACAGTGCTGAATCAGAAGTACGAATACGAGGCCCAAAAATAGATTCATAATAGAAAGGCATGCTTGCCCCTTCGTACTATTGCAAACTAAGTTTGTTTTTGTTGCCGGAAACTTTTTCACATGAGAGATTCAAGGAGTCAAATTAAAATTAGAAAAGTTAAATGCCCAAAAAAAAATCGACAGAAAAAATAATTAAGAAAATGAACAAATTTAGACTTATCTCTCAATAAAACTAAAAGATCATAGTTGTTTGACTCATATACCTGCGTATTATGCATGCATTCACTTAAAATGGAAAGTGGATGCTGCCAACATATTTTCTCGATTTAAGAGTGTGTGTATGCTTGCTTGATTAATTGCAAGCCTTGCTAAATATCCTGGATCATAGAGTGTCTAAAGATGTTTAATTGAAATCAAAATCACAGGAGTTACTTTTGGATGAATAGGCGTCGAACAGCCTGGATTTAGGTCGTAGTAAGTAAAAGAAGGGACATAGTTCATCTGCCTTAGTGGCATCTGTTGGATATAAGATGACTGTCTGGATATCAATTGCTGTTGGAAAATCAGAAGATCTTTGTGAGATCCAGGATAAAGTTGCTGAGGCGCTGCTATGTTGCTTCCTTTAGGAGGCTTCATAGTGTTCTCACTTTGAAAATTTTGCTGATTGTGTAATTTTTCTTCAGATTTAATGAATTTCTGCAGGTTTTTTTCTTTTTAAATAAACTTAAATGCTAGAAAATTTTCCTGGCTTTACCCTGATATTCTGGTTCAGAATCTAATTTTTTCATCTGAGCACCTCCCCCCATTGGTAGCTCTTTCTCCTTATCTTGGTGCTTGCTTTTTCCGGGGTTCACTGGCCTTCGATAAATATTTTTGAGCAAGTCTCTTGAAATTTAACAGATGAGTTCTCAATATTAAAAAGATCTGAAAATACTTGCGATCTCTTTGAAATAGTGGATGAGAAAACACCATTGAGTTTCTCACCAGATTTTGCCTTTGAAAATTATACATGTTGATCTAATAAACGACAGGAAGGTTGATTACGATTAGAAAATTGATAGCTTCAATAAGTACCTGCTTCAAAAAAGAGTTTAAATTCTTATGTTTGAAGAAATTCGGAACGATGAATCCAACAAACTCTTCTGGTTTCGTGATCTCGAAGGATGTCCCCTCCTCATTCCATTTAATTATTTCTTTGAATTCAGAGCTCTTCAGAAGGCAATATCAACACGAAGGTCATTGACTATTAGTTTCATACCTGGAGAATTGAATACAAGTTGTTAAGGAAGGAGGACTTGTATTTCTTCCTTTTCTGAGTGGTTTTATTTTCTCTCAACTGCATTTTATTTTCGCAAGATTTACAATTATTATATCCAATTTTTTGGGATATATTAGTTTCGAAGAGAAGCTAATCTCGAACTATGCGCATAAAAGTGGTAGAAAGGCAATATTAATTCTTGTTCTTATTAAACTTTTGGTTTATAATAATCATCAAAATGATTCTTAGAATCCTCAAGTGTTCTCAAGATCGAACAGATCAAGAGAATAATTAATTTCGCTTAACGTCTGTTAATTTTCATATTCATGTTCTTCGTGAAACTGAAAAAGGGCTTTCATTCGTAATAAAAACGATTACCGCCTCAGGCAACTACAATTTAATCTGAGAGTATTTTAGACAGATATGCATGTTGTGAATTTTAGAGTGAGCTGTAATTTTCTCAGAAAGATTGCCAATAAAGTTTAGTTGCGCTCCAAGTGACCAAATAGTGCGTTTAAACAATTGAGAAACAATCAATGTGATGTTAACTAGTTCCTAATAATACGATTAAACCCAAGAAGCAGAACACCTTTTAGTTATTGGAACAAATTTGCGAAGGAAATGGGTTCTTTAGCAATAAAATTATTGAACTTAGTCAGTAGAGTTCCAACGCAAATGTTTATATGATCGTTCGTCATAAGAATCAACGCATGATTGTTCTGCCTGTAAGATGAAAGATGATCTGTTAAGTGAGAAAAATTTTGAGAAGCATACTTAGTCAGTTCGGTGATGAACTCATTATTTTGTAATCAAATGAATGGAGGAAAGTCATTAATTTTTGAAGGACGCGATGCCATTTTATGAAACAGCGACCACTTTGAAGTAGTTTTTAAAAAAGACCCGCTCATGTTCTTTGAAGTAAATAAAGCTCATAATTATTTTAATTTGGAAATAGAACTTATTTGAAATGAAACCTTTGAGGCAGTTAATGTGTTGAATTCCAAATCCTACGCTACGAGATCATTCCTTTTTCCCTTTCCTCTTGATAAAAAAATGATCTAGATTTTCATTGAGATCACTTTTTCTACTACAATAGCGATATTTTTCGTGCAACTTTGAATGAATGTCAATTAAAATCCTCAGTATTTTCTTTAATTCAGCACGGCATCAGATTTAACATGTTGAAGCGCAGAGAGCGGAGATATTGAAGTAGCAAGTCAATTCGAAAAGAGGTTGCAGCAAAATTAGCTGCTTAAAAGCCGGCGACAATAATTCTCTGCTTCGCAATTTGTAATAATCATTAATTTTCAGTGCTGCTTTTGATTCAATATTTTACAAGGATTGAAAGCTTCTGGAAGACTAGGCTTGTTGGGTTCTAAATTTCAATTGATTCTGAACGCAATCCAACTCTCTCACGAGCTCGCGACGCATCACAAACAGGGTACACATTATAGAATTAGAATGAACGAAACCACATGTAGAAAAATTAGTCTTCTAACGAGTCGGAAATTTCCCCTTTTTGATAATAACACTGCTACTTAGCAACACGATTCAACCTCGTCTGGGTTCAAATTTGTACAAGTAAATCCTAACCTACAAAGTCTTACTACACACACTTCTCGCTTTCATGCATAATTGAAATTATGAGTAAACAAACAACTTAGGCCTGCTAGATCTCTTATCAAACTAGTAATAAAAAATATGGAACTGGCCGGCATCAGAATTTTATTAGCTACTGCTGAACGATTTCAAAAAAAAGCTTGAGTTTACTCTGCCTTTCAATTATTGAACTGGCTGAGAAATAAATTATAATTGATTGCTGCGTTTACCACCTTCCTTCGAGCCATCTCTAAATTATAATATATCTAACAATTGTGACATTGTTAGCACAGAAAAAGCAAAGAGGCGATTACAATCGGGTCAGTCATCATCGGGGTTTGATTCATTTGGCTTTGGCTGAGCAGTGGTACGTCAAATGCCCCGGGGGTTGGGAACATTGAATAAACATTAGAATGTGCTGAGAGCGATCGCTCATGTAAGTTTGAAAAGTGACTGATGATTCTTGAATCAAAAGGTTGGCCCTGCTGGAGAGGTGAGAGATCAAATGCCCCTCTCATGAATTTTGCTGGATCCGACTTTTGTATTTCTTGTGTATTTCTGCCAGGATCTTCCCCGCTTTCAACGTGTATCTTGTGAACGGGCTCCAACCTGTCGTTTTGTTCATTGAGCTTCTTTTCATCCTCTACAGGCGCTCTTTTGATTGTTTTCCTGCATTTTTCTACAAAAATTGGCTTCATTCTAAATATATACTTTTTCTAATATTACCAGGCGCCTCTAATTTACTATTTGTCTCCGATTCCTTCATTTGGCTCGTTTCATCGTTAGTCTCGTTATCTGCTTTAGAATTTCTTGGAGGCACATGCTTTCTTTCAATGGCCTTGTAAAGATCCCTAGGAAATTTTAATGCATTTTTTCATTAGCAATTTTACTGGTGATCTCTCAGGAATAAAGGATGGGAAATCATCAACGTGTTACTGGAGGTGTATGACCTTTGGAATTTGTACATGTTTATCTACAAAACAAAAGAATATGAGACACGGTTAGATAAATCTTAATTATTCTACCTGCTTAAGGAATGAACTCAAGCTCGTTAGTTTGTAATACCTCGGGGCGACGAATTGAACGAACTCTCTTTGCTTTTTAATTTCGAACGACCTTCCATCCTCACTCCAGGCGATGATTTCATTAGATTGAGGGTCCTTTCAACAGGCTATGAGTAAGAAAATTCGAAAGAGTGAGGTACCTGAAGCATCGAAAACAAGCCTTCAAGGAAAGAAGACTTGTACTTCTTCTTCTGTTGAGGAGCTACCTTTTTACTTTCTTGCATATTCTTTCGACCTCAAGAATTATCTGATATGATTTTTATTAATTTTGGAGCACCAGATAAAGTTGGGTCCAAAAAGTTCTCAAGCAATCGAGATTGTTCTCACTATATTACGAGTTGATATTATTTATTTGCGCATATTAAAATGAAGGTTTTTTTCTATGCCGATAAGGCATTGGAATAGATAGCTTTGCTCTTCAAATTCTTCTCCGGCTTCTGAATGCTTCTATTGTATTGAGGGGCGACGCTATTTAAGCCTACTCATAACAAGTTCATAACACGAAGACTCGCGAAATTCGAATGCTTTGTTCCTCCTATTGAACATTTTAGGTCTTGGAAAGGATCATTCATTATCTGTGCTCCACAGCAACAAGTGAAAATCAAGAGATTTGATCATAAAATTTCGGGTCTTTGAAACTTATCAATAAGGTAAATTGTTCCAATAAGCTTGATTTAATTTTCAAACACGTGCTGGAGAAGCTTCTTTTTTCGAAAGTCAGAAACACGGCATTAATTATAAAACATGTTTCAGATCAGTTGCTGACCTAAAGAGCAACCCAAATCAATCTGATCTTACGATAAAGCTCTTTTCTCGTTCTTTTCTTGCATTTTGACATTGCAAGGGAGGAAAAAAACAGTAGCAAGTTAGTCCAGTTTATCAGACAGAAGCAGATGCGAGAACAAGGAGTTGGTCCTTAAAAATATAGATGAAATACGTTTGTTAAGAGAGAAGCTCATAAGGCTGTCTATATGAACAACTATAGAAGTCAATGGAACTGTATTTAGGAAAATGATTATTTACTACTCAGCAACAAAACCTAGAGTCACAGTGATGTAAAGCTGGCTTACCTTGCTAGGTTCGCTATGACTAAGTGATTCTGTTCTTATATTCTATCGAAATATTGGAGTTTTCAAGCAAGATTAGCTCTATGGTAGAAAGGAGCTAGGTAATTTGTTTTTCTGATTTCCGAACTTCTCTATAGCGAGATCTCATATTTTTGATCCTCTCTTCTGCTCACTCAGATGACGATTATAAATATTTCTCAATATCAGATAGATAACTTTAAGAAATATGTTGGTGAATTAACGCACTGACAATTTTTCTCTTTTTTTTATTTAATAAAAATTAATTTACAGTGTGCTTATAGGCGCTTGCTTCGGTTGTACTCTTTGTCTTTGAGCTTCTTATTGGATATCTTCTAAATTGAATTTTGTTCAATATGATAGATTCGATGGGCACGAGCAATCGACAATAAGTTGCTTGATTTGCATTTCTATGCTGTCAGATTATGGGGTCATAATATGAGATTTTATCCTAATTTGCATATTCAATGAGATAATGTAGCTAATTCTTTGTAATTAGCAGTAAAGCTTTCACCATTTCAGGCAGTTATTTAAAATTGGGGTTATATGGTTAGATATACCAGAAATAAGCATCAAGAATTAAAGAAAGGTAGAATCTCTACATATAATACTGAAATCTAAGAGCTTTATACAGAAGGAAAACTAATAAACATTGTAAAGGCATTTCGTGTTTCTCCTGACCAACAAATTGTTGTTCTCGAAGTTAAATATTCATTGGTCTCGCTAATAAACCATAACACAATGTCCCAGGCATTGCTTGGCTCCGTGTCATTTCCAAATTATAGTATTGCTAATAAAATTGTTAGTTCTCATCTGACGAGTAAGAAAATATTACCATTGGATCAGTCCATACCAGATTTTGGTGTTGTGTGCAGATAGACACTGGTGAAATTGGATGTATCACCAAGGATTGGTTAAGTGGAATATGAAAGGGGGTTCCCAAGTTAGGTCTCTCGTAATAATTCAAAAAGTTGTCCTGGACACTCAAAATAGGTTGTCTCTGAAGTCCAATACACCCAATGTTCTCTCGGAGAAAAATCGATGAATCTGATCGCGGAGAAAAATCAGGAGTCTTGCAAAGTTCTTCCCTTGTCTCGCAATTCTCTGCTTTTACAATTTGAAGTGGAGCTAGTCTAAATTCTTCTTCTGGATCTTTTTTAATCTTCTTTCTAACCATGCTGCTATCTTTTCAAGTTATTTTACTTCAGAGTAATAAAATATCATGTTACCTATATTCTCTCGAATAAATTCCTCTTCCTCCTTCTTCTTTACTTGGTTTATTTCACGAGAGAGCTCCTCTTTTGGACTCTTTCCTTTTGGGGGTACATATTTCCTCTCAATCGTCTTTAGCAATTCCCTTGAAAGACAGTTAGCAAAACAATCTATTAAAGAATAATACGGGCTATCTCTCAAAAATAAAGGATGGGAAAACGTCTGAGCGCCCCCTAAATTCCCTGCCTTTTGAAATTTGTACATATTTATCTACGAAATATTAGGTGAATTAGCTTGTTTGGATGAATTTTGAAAATTACCTGCTTCAGAAATGAGTTCATATTCTTTAGCTTGTAATACTTCGGAGCGACGGAATTTATGAACTTGCGAGGACTTGTAATTTCGAAAGACTTGCCATCAACGTTCCATCTGATGATATCATTAAATTCGAAAGTCTTTTCATAGGAGAATATTAAGAGAGTCGAAACGGAGAGCATACCTGAAGCATCGAAAATAAACCTTCAAGGAAACTGGACTTGTATTTCTTCTTGTTTTGGGGCATATTGTTTTGCCTTTGCTGCCTTTTTTATGTCGAGAAGATTAGGTGCTTATATTGTTTAATTATTCAGCGAGTGTGGAGTTAAGAATTGAAAATTCCAATTGGCACTGGAGATTTTTTTTTTCAGAAAAAAAAAACTCCGGACCTGTTTCGATCCGAATGGAAGCTTAAAATTGTTCAGGTAAAATATTTAAATAATTCAATGGAGATAAATTAATATTACAAATTAACAGAGATTCATTTATAAGTTCTATGAAAATTTTACGTAGTAATCACCCAAAATTTAAATGCGCACTGCTGGGAAGTTCAAAGAAGAACTGCAGCAAATAGTACTTCGCTTTTCGAGCAGCGCTCTTGTGTTTTCACAGAAAGAGATTCAGGCAATCAGAGAAAGGCCAATATTTCATGAAATCCGAATAGTAATAGATATAATTTAATAAAAGCGCAAACTGGAGAGCAGTTGAAGAGCATTGCCTCTAGCTCCCAGATAACCTGTATAAAACGTTTCGATAGTTTAAAATTGATACTGTTCTTCAAAGCGCCTTTGAGTCATAGACCCTACTACAGTTGTGAATACTCTGATTAATACCTCGAAAACTTCTCTGGAGAAATTTTGGTGTGAAGATGGGAAATAAGAATGGCTAAGTGATAATCAAAATTGATCCTATCAATCGTCTTAGGCTTGATGTTGTTGGTCTAGGGCATTCGAGAGGAGAATGGCCATTTAGTTTTCTCATTTCTGCATACAAATTTTGTCTCCTAAAACAAAATGGGTATAGTTGTAAGTAGGCGCTAACCTAGTATTTTCATGGTCTATAAAAGAAAATCAATCTTCCAAAACCCTGGAATACCAAAAGAAACCTAAAGAATATATCTACCGTATTTAGCTTTAAGTCAAGAGTCAAATTAAAGGGATTTCATGAGTAAAAAAGCTTCATGATCGGAACGGAATAATTAATTTGCTGTATTGTAAGGGTCTAGCGAACTTTATCAGAAGAGGATACCAAACCAAAGGTGAAATATTCAGAGAGGGCGAACCGTAAGCGCATGAGAACAATCCGATCCGATTTGAGAGACCCATGAGTATTCATTAAAATACAAATCCTATATTAGTACATTAAGGATTTAAAGATATCATCATTGGTAGCACCTGTATACAACTCCTGGAAACTATTAATGAGAATATACTGTTAAAACTCGAAGAAAACGCAAAGTAGACAGTTGGGCTCCGCCAGTTCGTGGCATTGATACTTACATTTTCATGATACACAGCTAACTCTAAACTATACCTAAATCTCCGGAGAAGAGTGGCTTAGCTATGAAATCCGAACAACTTTAGTCTTGATTAATGAACATTGACGTGAACAAACTTACAAAAATTCATCAAATATATATTATCTTGAGAAGTCAACCTTAGATTTGAGAAAGTCCTTGAAAATCAATTTCAATTAAATTTCAGGGTTTAGGTTTTATTTGTGTTGCACGGTTTTCCAAACTTCGGAACTTTGTGTCCATCGATAGGAAAATAGAAATCTTAGTGTTCGACAGCATCAAGAGAGTTAGGAGAGGTTCTCAGCCAACGTCTTTGGGAGGATTTAACAAAAATAAAAGGGGCATTTCTACTTCAAACAAAAAATTATTGCTTACAACTACATATGCTTCAAATGCACACTGCCATTGAGTTCTCGCAAGGCGAAATTCTGGCACAATTAGAATTTCTTCTTGTTATCAACTTGACTCAGACTACAATTCTAAAAACCCTGAGATAGAGCTCTCGAAAGTAAGGTTTAAAATTCTAACTAATGCAGCCATATAACTACGTAACTAAATCGTCTTAAGCATTGAAATAACGACAATGAGAGTGTCTTAGTTGGTATCTTCAAGCAACGAAGATGTTGTACCATTTATATTCGAATTTTCATCAGCATTGTCTGATAATCGACGTCTTATTTTTGTAAAACTACAGTCATTTCGATGTTTGCTCAAGCGAGTCGCATTAATCTTGTTGATGAAAAGCTATGTCACTACTTGTTGAATTTTTATTAGATTGAGGATCAATCGAGCTAAGTCTGAATGCAATCCAAAATCTTGATGTTTGAGGGAAATCAATGCAGGAAATTGAACAGTCATCGGATGCGACATTTGATGCTATGAACTTACAAATGTACCAATATTTGTCTGCGCTGTCCTTCGAATTTGTTTGAAATTGAGAGACACAAAAGACAAGTTTAGGATGAACACTTTAAATTAAACAGGTTTTGCTATGCACAATCGATACTCTACATAAAAAATACGTTCATTCGATAAATTATTCATAAGGTACCGTTGCATAACTTTAATATAAACATAGAAAGAAGAGAATAAATTATCATTTGCCGAAAGAACAATGATAAATTCTCTTCTGGAGATTCAATTTTTTTGATGCATTATGGGGAGGATTGGGCCTTCTTTGGCAAAAGCAGCGTATTCACACAAACTTTTAGCTTCTCATCAGATAAGATACTTTTCTGATACCATTCATGCGCCTTGATTTCTCCCAAGTTTAATCTTTTCTTCGGATCATAGACCAACATAGACTCAATCAGCGATCGGAACTCAATCGAATAAAACTGTTTCTGAGAGCCTTTCATTTTTTCGTGAATTTTCCAAAACTCGCTAAAGTCCCCTTTTATGATATGACAATAATAAGGGTCTTTATCCGACGCCGAGGGGAATGGAAGGCACCCTCCAACAAGCATAAAAAGCACCATTCCCAAGGCGAAAAGGTCGGATTGGTATCCATTATAAGGTTTTCTTTGATGCATCTCAGGAGAGAAATAGATACTCGTACCCACGAGGAATTTCATCGAGTGTCTGTAGGGGAGGTAACGTGAAAATCCAAAGTCCGTGAGTTTGGAGCCGAAATTCTCATCGAGAAGGATGTTGTCAGGCTTGATATCAAGGTGACAGATATTCCTGCTGTGAAGGTATTCAATCGCCTCAACTAATTGATGGAAATACGTTCTGGCAGCGATCTCAGGAAGGCAATTAACTTTTTTCAATAAATCGATCATATCGCCGTTTGGGGCGTATTCAAGCCCAAGAGCATGGAGAACGATAGAGCTTTTGCCTTCACTTGAACTACTGTCTCGCTTCTCAAATTGAATTTTATCGAAGTAATCAATAGCTTGAATGATTCTTGGAAAAGAGATTCGCGAGACAACCGCGATCTCTGCCTGTATGGCCGTAGGCTCGAATCCTGGATTATAGAGCTTCAATACTAGCCTATTCTTCGAGGCCAAGTCTTCAACGAGAACGACTCTAAAAGTTCATTCAATAAGGACTCGAAGGAAGAGTAAATGAGTCTACCTGCAAGACGATCCCTGAGCAAGAGAGCGAATCAATCGCCACTTATCTTGGAAGGAAATTATTTCTGAAGATTCAAATGATTGCATTGGGTGGGAAGGAAGTGGTGGACTCACAAATAAGTTCGAATTTTAATTACTATAGTTTTCAAAAGCTGCATTTAAATAGGTGAAGTTATGATCAGTTAATAAAACATCATTTACTGAGTTTTTTTTATCTTGGCTTCTACAACAGTATTTTAGAATCTAAATATCTTTTGGATCATTCTAAAAATAAATCTTAAACAGTTTTTGTGTTAAACGATCATTAGGATCGATCAGAGCAATGAGAGTGTTAGATTGGAGTTCACTCCACTACATGGTAAGGATCATTATGATCCTAAATGAGGCAAGAGAGCAAAGGATTCTTATTTTCGGGAAGGTTCTGGTCAGTTTTTGTAACAACCATAGTTTCCGTCAGCAATCATCAACTACTGGAGGTACCGCGTTTAAAATTTTTAACCAGTTGGTAAGAATTATTTATGAGCCAAATTATAAATTTATTTAAAAATAGGCTCTTATTAAGAACTTCTTAGTTCCGAATCGAAACTGCCAAAAGAAGAAATATAAAATTTGAACAGTAGCTCAATTAGGAGCTTAATTGTTCAATTTGTTCATTTTTATTACGCTATTTCTAATTACAAAGGTGTGGAAGTTGCATGGCTCTTTCGAAACACAGGTTATCTCATTAGAGATATCCGGCGTTAAGCATTTTTCAACACAACATCAAAAGCAAATGAAGAAAATAAGCTTTATTTTCTTTTTAAATGGGCTCTATCTATTGTTTCAGAGGCTTCAGAATGTCGAGGCTCCTGCCTGAAACACTAAAGCAAATGATCAGTATGAGCGCTCAGGAGATACAACGAAAATTTGAAAACAAACTATGGATTCTGAAATTTCATATTACACGAAGCTAGTTGATCCTTTCGATTTAAAGAGAGGCTGTGAAAATTTAATTAGTCACTGGTTCATTAGCATAAGAGGGAATGAACCCACTATGATAAGATGATTAAGAATAGGGCGAACTGCCCCAATAGAACTTTAATAGAGTTAATAAAGATTGAAATCATCTGTAATTGCAGACTTCAAGCGATTTTTTTTTCTTTTGAGGTTTGCTCTTGATCTCGTTTGAACTGAACTTCTAACCAGCTGCCCACTGAGGAAGAATAAGATCAAAAAATCAGTAGTTAACATTTAAAATTTAACTCAAGAAAAAGCACTGTTGATAAAGTGAAATACTGAAAAAATTCAAAATTCGACCCTAAAAACCCTTAAATAATAATTTATCCTGGAACTGGAATCATAACTAGGAACTAAAGAATTAATTAAATCAAAAGTCTATCAGTGACTCGATGTTTAAATCAATTTAAATCTAAATCCAACCACAGCGAATTATAATAAATTCCAAATATCTAAATTAACCTAGCTTTCAGAAGACAATGTGTGAACAACTCAACTCTTTATTCTTCAAGATCCATTATAAATGCGAATTTGGGTTCTCTGTCTATGTTCTCCTGGCAAATGCTGACGAAAGTTGGTTGAATTTGAAAAATGCCATCAGACTTGATTGGAATGAGGTATGTCTTTTTAAAATTAAATGAAATTTCTTATAACTTTCATCATAGGGAGATTTCTGGACCAAGAGCATTGGATTGTCATCTCAAGAGGCAGTTTTTCACTTGAATTACAAATATATTATCGCCCCAACCGACCTGTCCCACGGAGGCCCTATCCTGTGGGAGCAAGGGTTAAAGCGATGTCTTCGGGTTGACAAAACACAAGAGAAGTCTCTTATCATCGGTATTCACATCCAACATGTCTCTAAGAGGAACTAATTTGTTGTTGTTATAGAGGACAGATGGAATTATCAACAAATTAAAATTTACATTAAAGACATGCTCAAAAGCCAAGATCGCTTTAATAAGGCTTTGGGCTTGGTCGGGACTCAGCTCTTTGGCCGGGACGAGTGCATGGAAATGTGTCTGAAATCGAAACAGACCCAAGACGATAAACCTAAAGCAAAATACTGGGAATCAAGAACACTTTGGATACCTCTTCACATGGAGCAAGTTTCCTTCTCCGTCTACTTTGTAGACCTCAAGAGAAGATCAATCATTGATAACCGTCGAGTCGATTACAGTTACTTAATTAATCCTGCACATGCCATCAAGGGTCTCCAGAAAGGAGTGAAAATCAGAGGAAACAAGATCTGCTTTTTGCAGCAACCTGAATACAAACAATTCGTTTTTACGGAGATCACGGACAAGATAGTCCTTGGCTCCTGCATGAATGAAAACTCTGAGAAGAATTTATTGGCTTCTACCGGGATTAACGGCATCCTGAACCTGGAAACTACTAATGATCAAGGCAGACAAAGAAGACCAGATAAATCACAATCGAAAGTGTCCGAAGAAATCCCTGAGTTCAGATTTCCCATTGAAGATAGCATTGAAGATTTGTCTCAGAAAGTTATTAACGGAGCGCATCATCTAAAAACACTCATTGACGCGCAAAAGGTAACCTTAATTTATTAGGTGAAAAAGAGCTAATTTGGTTATTATAGAAAGTATATGTTCACTGTACTTATGGAGTCTTCAGAAGCGTGCATGTAGTCATTGCCTATCTCTGTATTTACGAGGGCATGGACATCCTACATGCTATTGAAAAAGTCCAAGGGAAAAGATCGCAAGCTCGTCCTCGAGCTGGTAAAATCATTTTCAGCTCGGCTTAGACTAATAATGATCCTTAGATTTATGTATGAGAATGCTTCAAGAGGCTTGCACTTATCCGGCGATAAAGGCAAGAGCTCAATCGATGCAAAGAAGTTTATATAAGAAGAAGCTGGAATCGAAAAGGAGATTTATCAACTAGCTTGGCTTCTTATGTTTATGCGAATTTTAGAATTTATAATCCAACTCCTAGTAAATTAAAGATTTCACTCTATATTTTTGTATAGCGCGTATATATCAATCTGAGTAACACTATATCTCGTAAATATTTTACTTTCTTGTGTTTCACCCTGATTCCGCAACGGCGGAATTAGCATCTATTTTTTATTTTTACAAATTTGTGAACCATTTCACAAAGACCTATCTGAAAATTGAAAGATGATGATTTTGGTTTGAGACAGGTTAGAAATTAAAGATATATTAGAGGTGCTTGAGACTTATCAAAGGTAGATATGTTTTATCCCAGCTTATCATGACACATTGCTTCTTTGTTTCTGAAAGATGAATGATGAAATACTTCCTTTGTTGCTCTATTCTGTTCGCTATTTGGAGAGTCTCTTTCGTCATCTAGAGCCTGCATCACATCAAAAGGCAAGAATTCCAATAGTCAGAGTCTCCTATCAAAAGAATTTTGAACTAGTCATTATTGCTCACTTCCATTTCAAATGAATGCAAGCCCCTGTGAGAATGTAAGAGAGCACTTGGAGAAGTCAGAGCAGGACTTAAAAGTTTCAATGGTTTTGGTCAGTATTAACCATTATTAACAACATGATTAGAGGAGAGATAATTCAGGAGAAGCTTTATTGCCCAAGAGAAGCAGCTTATTATGAATGTTGAAGAAATTTTATTCTCAGACAAAAAGCGAGAGCTATTTCTGTGCTATGATCGCCTGCGAAAGGACGCTTAAGCGATAGGGGGTTTTTGGTTTGGTAACTTACTTTTACAACGAAAGCAATTTAAGTTGTTCAATTAACTACTTCTATCAGTATAGATATGACTTCAGAGAGAGTTCATGACAACATTTTTTTTCCTGGTATTTAATGCAATGCCTTTTCCGTATGGCCTTAGAGAAATTTACTGTTGGGCTTTTATCAAATCAACAGAAATACTACTAAACAACTTGTCAACATTGATGCCGCTCTTCGCAGAAACTTCAAAGAAATCCGCTTTTATTGCGTCAGCAACCATCTTTCCTGCGTTATATGAGATTTGTCTTTTGTCCTCTAGATCCACTTTATTTCCAACAATCATTAACTTGGCATCTCTAGAAGCATAAGTCCAAACCTCCTTATACAGAGTTTGGAGTTTGTTAAAAGACCACTTGTTGGTGACATCATAAACCATGATAATTGCATTCGCACCTTTGTAAGAAGATGGCACAATACTCCTAAATCTGTCTTGTCCAGCAGTGTCCCAAATTTGGAGTCTGATGCTCTTTCCGGAAATATCGAAAGACTTAATCTTGAAATCAAGTCCGATGGTGGCAATGTAAGAATCAGTGAAGGTATTATCAACGTATCGACTCAGAATACTTGATTTTCCAGATGCAGCATCTCCAACAATCACCAATTTGAACTTGTAATCAGGTTCAGCGGCATAAGTGCTGACAGAAAGAAGTGCAAAAAGAGCGATGACAAATGAAGCTCGCATTTGATTGCCTGAGAAATTATTAAATTATTATTAGTTTATGCAAGCTCGGTTTTAGTTAGGAGACAAATTGCCTCAAGAGTTAATTTAAAATTCAAGATTTATATAATTTTTCATTCATAGAATTTCTGGTCAGCTTGAAATTTCTAGTCACTCAATTGTTATTTCCGAGGCCTCCTTGTCTACCTAATGAAATAATTAATTCCAGCAAGCAGTAAGAAGCATTTGAATCAGAAGGTATTTTATCGTCAGTTATTGTATCAACTTCCTCCAGTGAGAGCCCCTTTCTATCAAAGGAATTAACGCGAATTTTCCTCTAGATGCATTCTGATAGGCTACACTCTGAGAACTTCTGACACCTCCATGCCTCTTTCGGTAGAGAATTTTTAAGTAAATTTGTCATTGTGGCGTGACATTTCGTCAATGGCATTCAGCGTAGGGACGGTTTAGGAGAGAAAGTGAGAGAAGAAAAGAAAATAAAACACAGAACCCTCTTGTATTTCTGACTAACAATGTCCAAATTGAGTTGGAGGAAGTATGTATCGTGAAATAACAAATTTAAAAGAATATTGCAATTCTACTCTTATTACTGTTTGCATTTTGAAGCCTTCTCCTTACATCGAGTCAAACTTTTTTAGAAAGTATTCGCTGTACTTTTTCTTGCTGCGAGTCATTCTCAAAATGTTTTCGTAATCTTTCCACAATCTTAGCATTTCACCTCTCAAGGCGAGCCTCAACAGATGATACTTAGGATCGTTCGCTATTCTAGCAATTAATCACCACCAAACTAACAATAATTTCATCAGTCACGAAGTGTCTCAACTATTTCATAAGAATTCAAAACTGTTGACAGATATCCTTTTAATCTTTAAATCAAACCTCAATGAAAGGAATTTTTCGATTATTATTAATTTATACAAATTTTGCAAATTCTTTTGGGAAAACTTTGAAGAGTTTTTATTCCGAAATGATATCTTATGGTCAATTGATCTGAATATAATTACGAATTGAACATTATATCAACTAAACAAACTAATTGGATGCATATCTACTAGAATAATAATTTTCTACCTTTCTCAAAGTGGATCTAATTTTCTCAGGAGTAATCGGCTTTACAATATGAAACTCCATTCCAGCTTCATGCGCTCGCTGCTTTTCTCTCTCCTGAACAAATGCAGTGCATGCAACGATTGGTGTGTCAGG
>ENA-UOTX01000645-UOTX01000645.1-compost-metagenome-genome-assembly--contig:-NODE-645-length-34446-cov-18.879368_pt1 | contig 34446 bp, 17 predicted proteins | sample MGYA00238143_ERZ746982 | MGnify/ENA primary metagenome ERZ746982 (study PRJEB28758, sample SAMN06268862) | compost metagenome | isolation source: single cell | place: USA: California, Emeryville, Joint... | reverse complement strand
TGAGAGGAAAAGAGCGATCATCATTACAGTTTTGCCAAGGCCCATCTCATCTGCAAGGATCCCTCCTCTCGTATAGGGTAGCACTTTCGGCTTAATATCCGTAATCAATCCATTATAAATATTTAAATAAAGAGTCAAGCCGGTAGACGCAGTCCATTTTTCATAGAGAGGATGCATTAAATGATTGGCCAATTTCGACTGAAGGCATTCAAGTAGTTCAGGGAACTTTCCTTCTTGAGCTAGCATCCAATTCACCGCTCATTTTTGATATTCGCGCAGTTCATTTACGATTTGCGGCGGTAACTCTTTAAATTTGAGTCGATTAAGCTTTAAATTCCCGAAGATCTTTTGTCTCATATTAGTCTCTATATCCATCCCTCTATCCTGATTTTCGAATATTCGAATAAGCTCAACATCATTATCGTCTTCGTTTGCTTCTTCACATCGTTTCTTGTCATCTTCATCTCTCAGCTCATCAAAAATATCTGGGAGGCATTGAGATTCGTTAGAAAATTTGCTATTCCCCTTTTGTTTTTCCAATAACTCCGCTAATGTAGTTTTTGTGAAAGGATCATAAATATTTCCAGCAAAGTGCTCTTTCACTGGAGTCTGCTTCTGAGATAAATTCGAACCAGAAAAATCCATCTCAAGTGGCTGGTGAACAATTTTCGGGGGCTCTATCATAAAATCTAGATTTGGGAGAAGATTCTCAATCAATGCTTTTCTTGACTGGTCATATCCCATTTCTTCAAGCAGTTTTCTCGATCCAGCAACAGCTGGACTCATTTTTTCCCGAGTTATCAAAATGTATTTTCCTTCTTCCCAATCCATTGTTTTTTCTTCATCATCAAAGAGTGCTAGGTCTTCATTCTCAAGCATTTTATTTTTCTTCCCAAGATACACCTTAATGATGACCTGCAAAGATGAGTTTTTCGTCACGGAGCAATGTACCATTTCTCCTTTCATTAATTTGATTAGAAGTGACAGATCCTTTTTCACATACCCGAGCAAGCTATTCTTGAACCATACTTTGAATAATTCAAAATTATCTGGTTCGCCTTTGAGTTGTAGCTCGTCCTTTTTTGAGAGTTTTTCCCACTCAAGTCGATTGCAACAATCAAAATTGATGATGAAACTCCCAATGGAAGCTCTCTTCTGACTCTTTTTCAGCTCTCCAAAGTAGACTTCAGTCCTATTCATATTCTCAAATTTTAATTCGATGGGTATTTTCGATTCTTCTTCCATCGACTGGTTGCACTGCCTGTTAGTATCATTCTCTATGTGCGAATTAGGAATATTGATTGATTGTGGTTCGATCCTCGCTTGAGTGTCTCTTGTGTCCTCATCATCATCTGAAAATAAAGTCGCAACTATTTCACTCGCCAAATTTCGTGTGAATTCAAGAAATGTCCGCTTTTTTCCCAAGTCACCCATGGATTTGCTCATAATAATACAACAGATAAATTTATATGAGAATCCTGGAGTTGTTCTCCGTTAAATTAATTAATTCTCTATAGTAAGAATAAAACTTCTCTAGTATCGCTGTTATTCCTGTCTAACTTGACTCTCGAATTCATTTCTGACTAGCTGAAGCTATTAAACCTAAATTGAGACATATTTAGCCATAGCAGTCGTTACCTTAGATTATTTCTGCTCATAGGACAGAGCTTATAAATATGCTAATATTTCACAAATCATTTGGAAAAATTATTGATAAATTCGAAAAAGAACTAATTTTTGATGACACACGAATATCTTAGTCAGCTTATCATTTGGTTAATTGAGCTTTAAAGCTCTTGATTACTCTTAGCGTGGTAACTTCGAACAGTCATACCCGGAGATGGAACAAGATCTCTCGCACTTGGCTCAACCGAACTCCAATTCAATTGCTCATTCATATGCAACCCGACAAGCGAGGTCATTGCTGGATTAGCCATCAATTCTGAATGATTTAGGAGCGAACTCCTGGCATCGTCTCGAGCCACGGGCTCACAGACCATTATCGTTTTATTTAACGTCTTTACTTTATCTCCTAGGAATTTTTCTGTTTGGGACTCTTTCTCATGAATATGATTAAATATCCTGAGTTGCGTCTTGAGCACATCCTTTGTAAACGCCTGCATCTTTTTCGCATGGACATGAATATTTTTCACATCAGGAAGTTCTTGAGCGACATTTTGCGGCGGATTCGATTGGAAACATGGTAAATTCTTGATTCTGTCGACTAAGCTTATGTTTCTCGCAGGTAGTACAGGCGTCTTAACCTGCTTCCGAAGAGTGGTCTCATCGGAATGGCCCATGATAAGACATTCTTGATCAACTTGGTGATGAAATTTCGTAGTAAGCAGCATGTCTCGCGCTTTGATCAGACTGCTTTGATATTCCATTATCCTCTTGGGCTCAGTTGATCGACTACTGAAATAAGCACGCGTTGCGCGTGCCGATTGCAGATGATGAGGAGAATGTCCTGGACTTTGGTCTGCTCCTATCGACATATTCAAATTCGGTAGCGCTTTGTCATTGTTTCGATTAGTGCGGATTTTGATTCGAGATGCGCCTGGACTTGGCTGATTTCTTTCAAAAATTTTCTTTTCGAAGAGCGTTCTTGTTTGAGGAGTTGGGTCAAGAATATTCAGGTCCCTTTTTGAGGGATATTGAGTTGAATGAGGCAAGGATCTGTGTCTCGGCGGGGTGGGTGAAGACAGCATGAGCTTTTTATTGCTGTTGTTATTTAGCCCCGCAATTTTAACGAATTTTTTAGGAGAGCCTTGCTGAGTTTGGAAAAAATGACGATTGGTTGCGTTCTGCAATAGTTTAATTCTCGAAGGTGAAGGTGACAATGAACTTCCATATCGAATGCGAGGGCTTTGGTGCGTAGACAGGCTGCCAAGTTTAAGTAACGGGGATTGAGTCCGTGAGAGATCAATGGGTTGGAGTAATGCGGAAACAGGTGAGTGGTCTTGAAATACCGACTTTGTATTGTCAATTGTCTGTTTTCTTACTGGTGAGTCTACACCACTGACTCTCTCAGTCGCTTCTTTTTGATACTTACGCCTCACATGTTTCATTGGAGAAGCAGACAGCGGCTTATGAGCTTTAGTCCAGATCACACCCTTATTATTCTCCGCGGTTTCCATGATAAACTGTATGCGTTTGCTGCGGGCCTCCGTCTTCTCCTTACAATAACTCTTTAAATAGGCCATAAACTCTCTCGTTTCCATCAGTCTCTTTTGAAAATCCTATCAAGAAGATTATAAGTTTCATTGCACATTACAAGTCCCCATACCTTCTTCTCAAGGGCATAGATATCAGCTTCTAAGGAAAAAACAGTGGCAGTGAAATCTCTTTTCGTTCCATAATACAGTTCCTCTTCACCGAATATCTCATTTTGTCCTAGAATCGCAAGCTATAAGTAGCAGTTAGGCACTCAAACAGTTTCAAGCTAGTTACCTCTAGGACCTTCTTTACAGGTTTTGGAGGTCTTATTTCATCTTCTTTGGTAAACGCGTCGGTTTCGGGCATTACGGATACTGTTTTTGAAATCCTCACCTCGCCTTTTTTAATAATGAACAAGTGAGTCGCTTCGTCGCCTTCTTTGAAGATGACTTTATTCCGCTGCAGTTTCAAAATTTTAAAATGGTAAATCAGCGTCGAAATCGCGCGGGTTGTGCTTGTTGCAAACAGCGGGAGAGCCGAGAAAAATTTAATATCTTCTCCCACTTGCCAGAGAGTGTGCCTTGCAAGGATCTCTTTGAAATCTTCTCTGGACAACACTGCAAACTCGCAATCCTCTCTGCAAACAATTGTAGCAGTTCTCGGTGCGTCATTTAGCAATGCGAGTTCCCCAAAATATGATCCCGCTTTCAAGACGCTAACTTCTTGTAGGTCTAGATAGGTTGTCATTCGTTTCCCTTTCGATTTCAATGCGATTTTTTCGTCAATTTTTTGAACGTGCACACTAACACTGACTTCTCCTTTCAAAAGCACGTAGAATGTAGATCCTTTTTCGCCTTTGAGAAAGAAATCGATTGTCAGTAGACGATCAGTCAGATGCTTTACCAATTGAGCAGACGACCTGATCTTGCTTCATTTTAGAGTGACGAATCCGGTCGAGACATTGCTCGAATAGGTGGGTTCCTTTATCATCGATCATTTTCTTAAAGAAGTTAACTTCCTGGAGAGCCACGTGCAAAATTTTCTTATGTCGCTCGTCTCGATCTTCAGCAGGTTTGTTTAAAATCTCAGCGGCTAACTAATTGTAGTATATATTTTGTCTGAGCAAAACTGCAAGGTACCTTTAGTAACAGCTCCTGAGGCATATTTTGAAGATAGGCCAGAGGTCGAAGGAGAGCTTTTTCTAGTGTTAGCCCCTTAGGAGGTGAACGCCTTTCCATGAGCAAATAAACTCAATTAAATTTATTGGTTAAAAGAACGAATTAATCACGTGTTTGAGAGAAATGAATTTCTCCTTAGGAGTGATTGACCATTAAGTTTGAACCTCGCATATCAGGATAAGACGCCAACAGAAGTAGTTTCTGTGGCATCCCAAGTATAATTGTTGAATATTAGCCTCCTTCTCATTATGCCATCAATATTATGTGAAGTTAAATAATATTTTCTCGCAAAGAAGGTCAAAATCCCAAATTTCTTCCAAATAAAGAAGCCTCGAATGTCTCAAAAACATGTATTTTGAGCGCTACATCAGAGATGCAATGGGTAGTGTTATTTGACTTTTTTCGCTAATCTGATAAACTTTTTTAATGTACTCTATAGCTCACTAACTCCAAAAAGGCTCGCTTCTCACAAGGCTTTTTGATACCGATCAATAACTTTCAGAGTTATTGTCTCGATTTTTCAGGGAACGAATTTAATTTGTATGAAGACAGCTCAAAGTTTTACAATAGAGCATCTCATCTTTCGTATATCAAAAGAATTTCAAAGTATTAGTTCATTCAAGGTATATAGTTAAAATTGAAACAGATTAAGCTCGAAAAAGTTGTGAATTTTTAAAGTGTGGACTGCACCCTCAATCAATAGGAAGGCATCGATCATCGCTCTATCTCTCTTTCGGATTAAGGCTATTTGCTGTCACACCTCTCCTTGTATCATCTACAGAATTGCTGATAAGATGTTGATTCAAACTTGAACTTTCAAATATTGAATAAATTATCGCATATGAGGATAACGAAATTAATCTGATTGAATTTCTTTCATGTTATCTTAAACTTATTAAATAAATACCTGAAATACCAAGTAAACGTTTTTCTGTATTCAATTAATTCAATTAAATATATACCAGAGCAATTAAAGAGCTTGGTTTATCTCCGAAGTCATCGATCACGCTATTTTTGATCTTAACTACACAAAAACACTTCTTTTCCTCCTCTCGCCACTCAAAAATTAGATCCAGCTCTGCATCACCTGCAGGATTTGTTAAACTAAATTTCATTGAGCAATTCATCATTTCTCTGAGCTGGAATTGAGGCAGAACACCTATGAAGAGCACCGCTTCTCAAAAACAGGCTACCGGACTCACTCTATGAACTCAAAAACAATATTTTCATAGGGCTGCTTTTCAATCCACTCGCTTTGTTTTCTTCTGCCAACATTAAAGAAAATTAATATAATATTTCTCTAATCGAAGAAATAAGATTATAAAATCTAAGCTTAGTATTTAATTTATCATCACTCACCTGCAAACTAAAATAGTATACGTCGATGCAATAGTAAAATTTATATAGCTGTTGCTGCTGTCGGCTTAGAAAGGGTCATCAATAATATATCGTAGTGCCTTTGTTCATACTAAAGTCCCTAGTATTTCTCCAGATGTACTTACAAAAATCGGATTTAGTGATACCATCAATACAAATAAATAGTATTTAAGTCTGATTAATTCGTCAGAAGGCAATAAAATAAATTTTAGTTCCACTGAACATCAAAACATGAACATGCTTGGAAAAATTGGTCATGCATTTACCCATAAAAGTAAGCTCCTACCTCTCTCCTCTCGTTGTATTTTCTTTCTTCTAAACCTTTTATAACGGACCCTCTGACTGCTTTTAATTTTAGAAGATGAAGCCACAAAAAAGAAAGTCATCCAGCGCTTCGAAGATTTCATCCATCTGTTCGAGCAAGAAATAGAAAAAGCACCCAAAAAGCATCTCGTTATTGACGCAAAATCAAACTTGGTTTCATTAATTCTCACCACAATGGTCGAGTTGCTGTCTGATGGTTTCATCCCTCCAAAAAAAACATCGGGAGAGCATGCATCTGGTCGTGTGTTTACTTTTTTCGACGTCTATGCGCATGAGCTACAAACAGAAATGTTCTCATTCATCAAGAACTATATTCAATTCCAAACAGACAACGAACGTGCATGTGCCTGGCTGATTCTCGAATTGAATAACAAAACGCTGTCATCGACCCTGGAGCTCGTCACTACTAATCGCAAAATCATGCAGTGTTATGAGAAAGACGCGAGTATTGTGATTCTCCAGCAACCGATTATTGCAAGCGTTAAGCAGCTTGACTCATTGAATTATAGTATTGAAGGCCAGGCCATACAAAGCTACCGAGACTATTTAGCTTATAAAGCTAATGGCAATAACGACCTTGGTCAGGAATTTGCGGATTTGAAATCAGAAGAAAGCGACGGGGATACAAAACCAGTTCCAAATCAGAATGTGAAAGGGCTGAATAATACAAGCCTGGACCTAGATAGCGTGAGAAGAAATATGCAACGTGTGCAGGGTCTTCTTGATGATGAAAGCGGTACTAAACCAGTCCAGACAACTAACCAAAAGCCAGTAGAGCAGGCTGAGGAAAAGATTGATTTCGATGCTTTCCGTGAGAAAGTAAAAGCCAAGCCGCCTCTAGTGACTATGCCTTCTGACTACTCGAATGCTTCACAAGAAGAATCAAAGGGCGGAGTGTCAGGACAGGGTGAAGAAAGCAGTGCAAAAAAGAAAAGCTCGCTTAGCAGAGTCTCACTTGGAGCTTTTACGAGGACAGGAATTAATTTGAAGGATATTTACGCAAAAGGACTTAGAGCGAAAATAATGAATCCTCCATCAAGGAAGGGAACTAACGACAGTCAAGATTTTCATAAAATGGACCTTGATAGAAAACTCAAAGGGAAGAAGGTCAAAAATAGCGAAAGACTGTACCTTGAGCGGTTTAAGAACGAAGAAGAGCTCTACGCTTACAAGCCGCAACCAACGGAGCAACCTGATGTAGTTCCTAACACTTATTCACAGATCTTATGAATTTATAGCCTGCCAAACAAGATTACAAGTGTTATGCGTGCGCGACGCCGCTATCAAAATTCATGTTGTTTTTCAATGTAATTACTTTCGCTATCAGCCTCTTTGAGCTATTACTTACTAACAATATAGAAATCATACGGTTACTGCGACTACACTGGCCATTATTTCTGCTACAACTGCACATCAACGGAGAAAATGATCATCCCTTGGCGAGTAGTCAAGGATTTCAGTTTCAAGAGGCATTCTGTCAGCAAAATAGCTTATGAAGAACTGCAAAAGTACTTCACAAAATACAACATCGTGATAAAACCTGAAGATGATGTTGTTCAAAAGAATAAAATCGTCTATGACACTCTGGTACCTTCCTTCCTGTTTTCAATGATTGGGTAACCGAGACATTCAATTATAGGTAAAGAAACGAGAGCTACATCTCATCTTTGATATGATCTGCGAGACTTTTTATGTGCTGGATATCATTCCTAACCGCTATAATCTCGTGCTACGAAGAAATTTGTTTAGCTTGAAGAATTTCCAAGAGATGAACGAAGGGACTTTGCTCCAAATTATCGAGAGATCGATAACTTTGGCCAGAAAGCATATTTTGGGCTGTCAGGTAAACAATTTGTCAGTTTTAATTCTAATTGAGGTGGTAGGATTGCTTAAAGAAAGGAAAGATTTGTAAAATTTGCAGTGATCCGGACAAAATTTTCTTGTTCGATATCGCAAACACGTCGTTCTGTAAAAAATGCAAACGATTTTATCACACACGATGCTTGCAGCTTAAAGGTTGCATTGCCTGCTCCCATGATAGTTAAACGAGAAGAAGAAATGAATGTTTTTTCTTGATGCAATGTTCTGTAATTTTAAGAAATTTCACTCACAAGGTAACAATTATTGTTGCGTATCGCTCAATGAATAATTTGTCTGTTTAAATAATTTTGTGAAGCCCGCTTTTCTTTATTTTTTCTTGTTGTAGTTAATATTACTGCTTTTCTTTGGAACGAGGGAATAGACCTCATCTGAATTTTTTTTAGCGTTTTCTAGCAGAAGCGCTCTTTTCATTCATTGGGTGTTTTGATAAGGCGTATTAAAGTGTATACTTTATGATATCGCGGTTGCTGTAACTACTAATTGAGAGAAGAAAGTACTTATATACATCGGTGATAGTATTTCCTGATATGATAAGTAAATTTATATTTGCATTCATTAGAACTAATTTGTTAAGTAATTTAACATTACCAGATTTTATTCCTATTTGAGTTTTATAAATTCAAATTCTATGTCTTGTTTAATGAGTTGTTAGTGTACATGCAAATTCATGTGCTATGGTGATTAAAGTAAGACTCATTAATGAACTCTGCATTTTTTATTACTTTTTATGCTTTGATAATAAGTGAATTGTTAATACATAATCAATTTACATCAATTACCGGATATTCTGTTTCAAGCATTCAAAGATACATTTATTCTCTTTACAATTTCTTTTCTTATACTCTAATATCAAAATCTTATTTCATGCTACTTTTCGCGGGATCTGATTGCTGACGGTTGTATAACACTCAAAAAAATCCCTTTGTAGCACGTAAATTAGATTTCTTGTGTGAGGCTGAGCTTTCAAAATTTATTTTTTGATTATTATTATTGAATTTGCAACTCAGCTTAATATTGACATCTCTTGAATCAAAGTATTAGTTCAACATAAATTGCTCTTTTTTTCAGAGAGTGACTCTGTAGACAGCAATATCAAAGAGAAAAGAGCAAAATAACTCGATTTAACCACCAATTTCCAATTTTAATTGTTGGTACACAACAAAAAAAAAGCAGCTTATCATATCGAATACTCAAGACGAAGTAAAACCATTCACAACCAACACAAACACGCAAGCAAAAACTCTATTGCAAGTGAGAAGCATTAAGTATTTAGTATCGGGTCAATAATTGCCGGATCAAAATCGAAGTAGACATTGAATGTTGGCGCTTTGGATTTATCTTTTTCTCCTGGCGTATTAAATATCTCTCCAAGTGTCTTTGAAAAATTGATGAGCCTAATTGAATGGAATATTGAACACACATTTGCAAATTTTGGTTACTTTATTTCTTTTTGTTTTTCTTCATCATAGTACAGTTTCAAGTTCTTTATTCTACCATTTTCAATATACCAAGAGTAATAAAGTTGTCGAGTACCTGACGTGTCGCTCATTTAGAAGATTTTCAAGCAGAAGTAGCTTATCAGTGATGCGAAGAGTCTTCTCGAAATCAGCAAAAGTCCAATCTTTCTCCATAAGCTGGGAAAACAATCAATTGAAGCTTGTCCTTCCGAAAAAGTAGATTTTTACGAAGAATTTCACGGTGAGCCAATAGTCACTTGGATTGTCTAGTACTACAGGAGGCTAGATCACAGATTAATGATGGAAAAGAGAAAATCAGATCAAATTACATATAAGCAGGTCATTGCTTGAGAATAGCACGAATTAATAAATTTATCAAAATATTTTTCTTTGACTCAAAAGTGTAGAGCAAACCCACTGAAAATCTTGAGACTTAAGCACATCAATTTTTTCCTTACTCAACAACTTACAAGAGATTTGGTTTTTGAGTGATGAATAGCTAGCCCAGAAGGGCTAATGCACGGTTAAGATTATCAAAATAAATAGTAAATCAATAACAAAAGCAAAATGCATGAAAGTATGAAATGTAAATATTCAGGTTTAGTTATTTTTTGCCTGCTTTTTGCAGTTTTCTAGCCAGTTTTTCGTGTCTTCCAACCACGTTTGATACTGACTATTGACATCTTGTTCCCTCAAGAATCCACTTTGTAAGTCTTCTCTGAATTTATGGTGTCCGCATTTAATCATGTCCTTATAGAACGTGAGGCATCGTTCGATACTGGAGACTTGGATTCCTTCAAGTGGCTTACACGTGATGGCATTAATCTCTCTCCATCGAGGATCAAGCGCCATTTGTGAATTGGCTACATATAAGCAAGCTAAAATGACCATGAAGAAAGCGGTTAGTTTATGCATAGATGAGGTTGCTGGATAAGAAATCGAGATTGAAGTGGATTTTAACTTCTGATTTTGAATTGATTAAAAAAATAGAAATCTTCTTTTTATAGGGTAAAATTTGGCTCAAGAAGGTTTGAAATTTGTGCCAAAAAATTCTTGAGCCCATTTTCTTGATGAGAAGACCTCTGTAGCAACACATTTGTTAGAAACCTGAATGGAAAATAGGTTTATTCTAATTACTAATCGTAAGTGTTAAAGATTAAATTGAATCCGCTCATGGAATGAGAAAATGAAGCGCTGAAGGTTCAATTAAGAATGACAAGCAGCAAATACTTCAATTTATACCTAGTTGCCTCTACCAATGATAATAAATTTTCAAATTCGATATTATTCTGAGAGAGAAACCGATTATCCCAGCATGAATTTGGATATAAATACTCAGAATAAAAAGCAAAAGGATAAAAAAACGAAAAATTTTTAACAAAAAACAAAGATCCTTTCATTCTATTGCACCAATCGCAAAATTTGATTACACCAAATTATCATCTTATTTCACAAAAGAGCTATCAAAAGTTAATAATAACTTATAAATCTCCACCAGCTCAATCTCACACTGATTGTCTAATGGCTTGCACATCAATGACCTAATATTCCTCTCCTCCCAGAGCTAAATTTATCACAAAAATTTCTTCAATTCTTCCAAAAACACCGAAATAATCACCAGCAACGGCTTGCGTTCTTTCTCACTAAGCGTCGGATTCAAAACTCTCTTCCACAGCAAATCGATATACTCCTCCCATTTTTCTCCTTCCTTCACGCTCAAATTCTTCGCGCTACGAAGGCAAGTCTCCATTTCATCTCTTATCAAAGGCCAGTTTTTAAACACTTCATTGAATTTCTCCGCGATTTGCTCTTTCTTAACAACCATCAGGTATCTATCCTGCTGATATTCGCTGAAAAAGTTCTGCTCAGCACACATCACTGCAAATTGATCGTAAGACATCGCTATCATTCCATCCTTACTCATTGCCTCAGCGTACTCTTCAAAAATCTGTTCAATCGTGCTCTCGTCAAACTTCTCAGGCTCCACGTAGCTCATCATCAGTTTGAACTCCGTCAAATCACAAAGTTTGTCCCCATTCAAATCAACAAAGCTGAAAGCATCAATTAAATACTGCTTTGTTCGGTTATTTGTAACTTTAAACTTCGCTAATATTTTCATCATCGCCATATCGATATCAATCACCCCGAGTCGATTGACGTTCTTCGGGTCCGTCTCCTTCAGCGCTTCAAAATCCTTTTTAAATTCTATGTATTCTTCCATTCCTAACTTCCCTTCCGCAAACGTTCTCAGATACTCCTGGAACCGAACATATGGCGTATACTGCTTCGAATCAGTCTCAGTGAATGGGATATTCACACCGAGCGAATTAGTATTCAGGAAATCCAAGCATTCAATGTATTTATTAAGCTCATCGACTGAAAAGTTGCCGGGGCCTTCAATCAGCCCCAAAAACCTCGCAAAGATGTTTATTCGAACGATGTGCAAGTATTTTTTGACGCTGAGAATAAACACGATGAATTTCTGTTCCGCGATCTTCTTGAAACCAAAGAGATTCAAAAACATGTTGAAGATAAAGCAGCTAAGCTCTTCTTCTTTGACAACGGTGCTTTCGCGTGAAAGACGCACTCGCTCCTCGTAAATCGAGTTTATTTGTTTTAATACCATTTTTAAAGGCATAAAGTTTTTAAACTGAGACATTTTCTTCGTTTTAAGCTTGGAGATTATTGCTAGAGCTGGGTTATCCCTTTTCTCCACGGCGTTTCGACGGCCGAAGATCATGTTTTGTGGCACAATTTTCTTGCTGGATTGTAATCTTTTCAATTTGTTTCGAGTCTTTGCGTTTTCTGCTTCTTCACCATCATTTTCCTCCTCAGGGTTTCTTGCTTGTTTTTCATTGGCGGCTTTCTTTTCTTCTTCAAGGCATATAGGACAGCCGCCATGTTCGCATTTTTTCACGCTATTTTCCAACTTTATTTTTAATGATTCCATTTCCGCCAAAACTTCGTCGAGCTGGGCCTTTAACCTGTCGTTTTTCAGAGCTAAGGTGTCGTTATGTTCTCTTTCTTTATCAGCGACGGTCTTCAGCTCTTCCAAGCTCTTTTGGAAAAGCTTTGATTTTTCGTTCTCTACTTTGTACATCCGAACGATTTGCATAAGTTTTGATCCGTCAAGGCCAGAAATGCTCAAACTGTCTTGGCTGATATCACTAGAAGTCCGCTTTAAGTCCAAACTGCTCAAAAGGGATTCAATTTGTGGCTTCAGCGTCGCGAGGGAAAACAGTACACTGGACTTGGAGTCATTAGCCAACTTTGAATACATCGTTTTGCTCCTCTGCCTTGTTGAAATCCTTCGAGTTTTGGACCGTCTTTTCCGGATTTGAAGAGTAAATTGCTTTTCAGAGACTCTCGAAAACAATGGCTTGTCTTGGGTTGTTTGGGGGATTTCATTGCGAGAAGGTTTCTTTTCAAGGTTATTCTGAAGAGGGACATCCTCGTCGTCGTCTTCGAGAATAGTTGAAAACGAGCCTTGATCGGAAGTATCGGCCTGTTGTTTTTGTTCAGGGTCCTCCTCATCGCTATTGTATATGTTAGATGGATCCAGCTCATCCAAATTGATTTGGTTCTCGTCGTCTCCAGATGGCATATCCATTGAAACACGTTGCTTGAGATTAAGTTCGTTATAATCGGAACTATTTTCAGATTTTTCTTGTTGGAGAGCTCTCTCAAAGCTGAACCGATCTGTATTTCCTTCAGACTAGACTCATTGAATTACAATTTTACCAAGATTATGTATTTACCATGTTATTTTCATCCCGTTTTGTTTTATCCAGGGGAGTTCTTCGAGGCGAATTATCTATTTAATTAGTTAAAACGCTAAAGAATTAAAGAGCTTACTGCGACTATCAGTTTTCATAGACTTGCTACGCTGAGTTTGAATTTTCGATGCATAATCGGGCCTTAGTTCGAGATTATTTTTGGAATTTTGCGACTGTGAGCCTTCTTCTTTGTCTTTCATGGGTTCAGGCAATTTAAGAGCATCTTCAAATTGAAGTACAGAAGGCAATGAGCCTACTTTTTTCTCAATATTAGACGGCTCTTCATTAAAACTGAACTCAGGAGCTTTATTCATCCTTTTGCTTGGACTAACCGGAGATTTTAAAATCGACTCGCTATCGATCGATCTGTACGGGTTATGGGTCGGAGAAAGACTATCAGAGCTTTTTCGCATCACTGGAGAGTTGTCGTCAGTCCTTTTCGATTGATCTTCCGGTGTTTTCACCTTAGACAGCTTTATTTTAACACTTTTTGCAAGAGAACTGTGAGAAGCGACTGTCAATCTAGGCATAGTTTTCTTTCTCCGAGCTCCATCCTTTTTCCTCTCTCCCTCATTTGTGCCTCCTTCATTTACAGAATTATGTAACCCAATACCTTGCAATTGAATAATTGGCTTTAATTTCTGTATTTCTTCGATCAGTTCAAGATGCTGTTGGGCACTCATCTCGGATATGCTGACAGGAAGTTTCTGCAGCGTGTTTGGTATGCTGTCCAAGGGAGGCTTCCCTTCCATATCAAAGTTCTGCGTTGAAGCGAGAGCATCAACTTCTTTCTTCAGTCTATGCTCTGTGACAAGATCGTCAACTTGATTTTGAGTAGCAAATAGCGCGTCATAATTAGAATCGAGGAGTCTTAGATCCGTCTGACACTCTGCGCTTCGGTGCCCAAATTCGTAAAGATCCTCACCGGTCTGCGCTTCCCTGTGGTCAAAATACTTTATTATGTCTGGAACGGAATGTACCAAAGCCAATGTGTTCAAATGCTCAATTTTATGCAAGTTCTCTTTCTGACCTTCTTCGCCTCCCTCTTCAAATGCCAGATGATCCGAGGAAACCTCAGACACTGATGAATTTGATTCGTTTTCCTCCTTCAAGACGAGGCTGAAGCCTTTTATATTCAAATTTGAATGAAAAGGCGATGAAGTGTTGCTTCTCTGGGCTCTTCTTGGAGACTCTGTCTCTCCTAGTTTCAGTTGCTGGAACCCTTTCGTGGATAACCTAGACTGCAAACTTTGATTCTCTGCTTGCACTTTTTCAAGTTGCTTGGCCAACTTTTTAATCAATCCTCGCAATTCCCAATTTTTTTGTAAATTCTCAGAGTCAGCGTTCAATAATCGTTCGTATTCACTCTTAATTGTCGCATGCTCTAATGAGAGGTCGTTTAGTTGTTTCTCCAGTTTTGCTCTATGGTCGCTCGCTTCGTTAAGCATGTTTTTATACATCTTATGCACGCGATTATAGGCTTCCTCGTGCTCATCACGAGCTTTCACTTGGTCAGCAATGAGTGAGACTTTAAACTGCTGGAACATTCTCAAATAGCTCATCCAAATTTTATTCAAGACCTCAGCTCTCTCTGCACAATCAAATCCAACTTGCCTAATAATCTCATTAAGTGCAATATTATAGATCTCATCGCATTTCAAGCATTTTTGTTTCTCTTCCATATTCGTCGATTCAATGACTGCTTTCAATTTGCTCTCTATCCAACGCGAGAGCATAATCGCATCGTTCCGGCTCGGAGGCGCGCCTGAAAGCGTGTTCGGGAGCTCTCGACGAAGGTCTTGGGCAAGAATTGAAAGTGTGGTAGGTTCGTCTAACCTTTTCTTTTGGAGCTCTGATGATGTTTTACCTAAATCAGTTATCTTCGGTAACCCATTCCCAAGTTTATATGGAGAACTTCCGCCTGAAGGTGTTTCTTTGAACCCTGAAAAATACCCAACAGACTGCAAATTTTCAAGATTCAGTGCCGCTCCTTCATGAATGCGGTTATCAGGGTAGAATCCTTTGGAAAAGAAAGTGCTTTGTGTCGTTAGTGGCGTCAACAGGACGTTATTTTGGATAAATGGCATGCTTTTCAGCTCATTCAACTTCTGAGAAGCCATTATAGTGAAATTGAGAGAACCGGGAGTGATATCAGTTTGGTGTTTATGACCTTGTCTTCTGAAGGTGTCCAGCGAATCTACTATTAATGAGCTCGGAGTTCGATCGTTCAATGCTTTAGGCGACAGATTTGTGAAAGTTCGATGACGCAGAGGTATCAGTTCTTCTACAGCATTTTTTGTGCTTTCTTCGCCCGAAGCTCGAGGAGAATTAGGCTGGCTTTGAACTGCGGTGTGGGATTCACCTACCTGAAGCTCTCGAAGTATGATGGTGGGTCGTTTGTTATCCGTTAGGTAGGAGATATCAGTTTTATGTCGATAAATACTACGATTTTTCTTCCTATCTTCCTCGAATCTTTGCATTGCTTTGATTTCTTTGGCAATACTCAACAGATCTACTTGACCCTCTTCGCTTTTTTTTGTAGTATGCTCAGAGCTGGGCTCAAGAATTAAAGATGGGTTACTCACCCGAGGTTTTTCTTGAGATTTTTGAGGTGAGCTACTTGATGGCGTGGTTATATGAGATGTATGAGGCACACTGAGTGTCCTTGCCAAAGTTCTGAAGCTTTCTCCTTTGACATTGTCTTTTCTATGGGACAATGTACCGAAGATCGGTGATTTTATCGAATCCAAGATCGATGTATCAGGTAAATGAAGGGAAGGAGCTCGATAGGTGCTTCTGGCTTTCGCTTCAAGGAGTCGCTGGGCGATTGCCTGGTTGTTTTGAAACAAGCGCTCTGAATTTTCGGAATTAAGATTTAATTCAGGTGATTCATCGCCGCGTTGTTTTTCAAAAATCTTCTTGTTTCGCAGAAATGTGTTATTTCTGGTGCTATATAGTAGTTTGTGGTTTGCTTTGATTGGACTCGTGCTGCTATTCATTGAATTGTCCTCTTTTCATTGAGTTTATGGTAATTTTATTCGATTCTGAATCCTCAGAAGGGTTCAGGACAATAAATTTAACGCGGCTTGGCTGAGATAAATTTAATAGGAAAAGTTAGATACTTGACAATAGCAAAGTATCGAATGATATCGAAGGGTTCCTCCCTCTAAAATAAATATCAAGGTCGTCCTTTTTGGAAAGAGGGTGAGATTTCAGGCTCAAAAGGCTGATTTCCATGTGCAAAGATTGCTGGGAGTGTGACTCTTGTTGGAATGGGCTATTTGCAGACAGAAACAATTGGGATTACGCAGGCGTTTTCTAATTCTAGATTCTATGAATCCGACGTTAATCGAACGCTTCTCATGAGGTAAATCCGTTTTCGGAAAGTAAAATCCACTCTCCAAAACGAGATTTTCACACATTCAGGAATGAAGAATGTTAAACTTTCGAGAGAGAGAGGCTTCAATGGTTTTCTAAAGTGACGATGGGGCAAATTTCTGAGTGCTCAATAGATAAATAGATATGATCAGATCGGTAACAGTCCTATTTTCACCCAGTTCAAAGCTTTCAAGGAAAAGCCCCAAACTTGTGAATTTGCCAGTCTCCCTCCTGTCACAGGACTAGACCCACCTACCATTACATCAACTACTGAAAAAAGTCTCCGAAATGATCTTGCTATTATTGCTAAAAGCCAGGGGCTTCACAACTGATCTAACAAATATCTATCTATTGCTTGATTTGACAGAAGCCCTTTTTCTAATTTTACTCATTTTAATGATTCTATTACTTGAGTGATAAAAACCTTTCTAGACTATTTTCGCGACTTTGAGGAGATGCTTGAGTGAAACGGAATTGCAATTAAAGAATCATTAGAGCATTGTACAGATCAGCTTGAAAATATTCCTCTAACTTTTCACCTTCACTAAATTGACGCTCTTGTTTTGAAGGGCAGTTTACAACAAATTATTAGTTAGACAAGTAGAATTTGCAATCTTTCATTCATTATTGCAGGCGAAGCTTTACAATCAAGACTAGCACTAACATTTCGTTTCAAACTACATAAACCCACTTTAATCTGACCGATTTCACATGGAATAACTGAAATGAACGGTTTTGCAATTTAATTGGCTTGCCTTGTCTAGACCTACCGACCGAATTAATTGTAGGTTTAATTTGCTATTATAACGATTTTTCAACCTTTTTATAGCAAAGGATTGACTTCTTGAGGTGTTCTCCGAACAAATCGCTGGATTTCTCTTCTCTGCCATGCACTTCAAGCTTCTTCTTGAATTTTGAGCAAGGATGCGAGCAAGTACTGTTGATTTTTCAGCTTTCTTATTGATCAGAATTTATCAGTACGCCATATCACTTTCTCAGAAACATCAGGTATAAATACCAGATGAATGTATATACAATTAATAACAAAAAATACTTCTTCTGAAGAATGAATAATCCTTCAGGCACGACCCTTGGAGTGCCTTCCTCAACACTCAAGAAATCGGTGTTGAAGGAAGCTACTGCGAGCGACTCTCTCTCGTTTGATGAAGTGAGAAAGAGTGCTGAAGAGCAACTCTATTGTGCTCTCTCGGGAACCAGTTTCTTTGATAAAAGCGAACCGATTCTGGGATATCCTCTTGATATCAGATCTGATCAGTTCGGAAACTACTGGGCAACTCCTGTAGTTCAAATGATCTCTTATGATGCTTTTATCAAGCAGATCTCAGAAAATCCAGAGAAAAAGAAAGACTTCGAGAATGTTAGATTCAGATCTAGCTTCGGTGATTCATATAACTTCTGGATCCCAGTGTATATCAACGAAGAACACTGGAAGGCAGCTTCCAAGCAAACCCGCTTTTCCATCATGGTTGCTAGAACAGGCTTCTCAAGCTCAAACTTGGATGGCTTCAAGCCTAAGATGGCTGTGAAGGTACTCACTGGTATCTTGAACAAAATTGCCAGTCAAATCCTTCAAGATAAGCCAGAACAGTCCAGAGCTGCAATCCAAGCTTTCTCCCACTTTTATCATCTTCTGAAAAGATTCCTAATCAAATACCCAAAGCTTCAAGAGGACATTGATGAATTGGTTGAATCAGCTAAAGCGACTGAAGAAAGCCGCAGTAAGCAAGCCATAGGTGACATGGGTGAGTTTTTCATTAAGCTGTCACTGTCAGAGTATGGACTTCAAAACACTTCTCTCAATCTGATGTTGTTCGAAGAATATCTTGCTCGACAAGTCGGATGGCTTCTCAAGGCTGACCCCAAATTCTTGCAACAAGAATGGAGTTTACACAGCTTTGTTAAAGCTTTCATCGGCCAATCCAGAATGAGTCATCAAACCTTGGCAGTTCTCCTTGAGACACTCAAACTGGTCATTGCTAACCTAAACAATGATTTCAGTGTCCTTCCAACTCAAACTATTGAGGCTCATCTCAAGAAAGTGTCATCAATAAGGCAAAAGGTTGCTGTGAATGGCAATTGGGAAGCCCTTCTTTCATACCTTGGATTAGATTCCTTAATCCAGAAAGAAGAGGATATGGCAAAGGTGATCCAAAAGGCATTCGAAATCTCAGCTAAGCAGTCTTATAACTTGCACACCATGATTCCATCTTTCCAAAACGCAAGAAAAAAATACGAAGCAATTCCATTCAACCCAAACTTCACCTTTAAGCAAGTTTCATCCTTGAATGCTGTGAATGGTTCAACAAAAGACCCAAGCACAAACAAGCAGCAAACTACTACCACCTCTACCACAGTTACCACAAAAGCTTCTGCGATCATGTCAACGGCTACTTGGGAGGAGAAAAAGACTGATTTGAAGGGATTTGAGTCAAGCTCTATTATCGTGGGTATTCTCCCAACCAAGAAGCCAACTTATTATAGCAATAATAACAATGGACAGTCATCGAATGCCAACCGTGGTCCAAACAAGAAATCTGGTCCATCAAAATACGAAAAGGTAGTTTATTACGTTAAGAAAGATGGAAAATCAGAAGCCGCTCAAATCAATAAGAGTGATACTGACAGCAACTCCACTGCAGAAAATTCTATGATCCAAGATTTTGAATCACTTGGAAGAGGCTTCAAGCAGCAGAAGAAAGAGAAAATGAGCAGTAATGATAAGCTTTTCTTTAACTTTGGAAAGACAACTAAGAAGCTGAATTCTGAAAGCAAAGGAAACTCAAGAGGCCACTACACCAAGGCTAAATGGTAGTAGTTGTGTAGTTGTTCCTCAATCAAGACTCATAACTCCCTGAACGTAAATTTTGAACGAAAAGCAGACGTCTTTATGGTTTGTGCAAAAATTATAGAATAAAAAATTACAAGTATTGTACTCATAAGCTGTAATAGTTCGCTGAGTAGCCATTTAATGTAAATCCTCACTTTTTATTCAAAAGTTTTAGTTCATTCGAAAATAAATACAAAGCCTGAAAGCTAAACACATCCAAACTAAGAAGAGTTAAGCTCTAGGAACTAATTATAACGAATGGATCTCGATTGGAATACAACCTGTTTCAAAGATTCTAAACTTCTTTTTATCTTGTACTTTATTCTTTACAACATGGAAGAAAATTAGTTTACTCAGAAATTTTATCGATCTTTTAATCATGAATTTTGAGTTATAAAAATAAGATGAACTCGGACAGATCGGGGCAAATTTGAAAACCAAGAAAAGTCAATTTAGAAGATCGATCAATTCGGAGTTTACAAAATTGGCTAATTATTTGAGCCCTTATCGACGCTATTTATTTGATAATTAATTAGATTGCTGAGTTTCTATTAAAACTTTCTATTTTAGTTTAATTTTGATGTTTTCAATTCGTAGCTCCCAAACATTCGATTTTTAAAATCTCTCATTTAAGGTCTTTTACTTCTGATAAATTGCAGTGGATTCATGCTTCTATATAAGTCGAGTATCATCGTCTATTGCCTCTTCTTAGAAGACTTCGAAAAAAGAAGGATGATTTCGCGCCTTCCTTTTTAATATAATTTTCAAAAAATCAAATAATAATAAATAATAATTTCGGCGCTCAAATATCAATTTTCTCGTCAGAAAAAATGAACTTTAAATGCCTTTTGTGCAATATGGATTTTGACAGCACCCTAAAGCCATATTTTTGTTCCGGGTGCCAAGATTGCGACCAAGAAATCGAAATTTGTTTGCCACATGAAATATCTTCAACATTTCTTGAGGTTGAGTTAACCTCAGGTACAAAACTCCTTACTCTTGGAATTAATTTTGATTCTTCATTCAAAGATACTCAACGAAACGATTCCTTGCACTCTCAACCTACCATTAACAACAAGAAAAGACAATTAAGAAAATTATCAAAAAAACTAAAATCAATTTTGAAGGCAACGCCGAATAAACTTTCTGCCAATGAAATTTTCGGTTCTCGAAACTCTTCAAGATCAGGGCAGAAAGAGATAAGGCAGCCTCAACTCAATAAAAACTCAAAGAAAATCCACAAATCAGGCTGGACTCTGTCTATCTTCAACGGCCACGACCCAGCTTCTTGGGAGAATGGCCGCATTGAAAACCCTTCGAATTATAATGGAACTGTAAACATCACGGTAAATTCGAATTATTCGAGTCATGACAACAGGAATGTCTCCAAAAACGAACAAAACTTCTCTATCCCTAATCAACTTCCTGAGGATGTTGGAGGGTCGATTTCTGACTCTTCTGAATTTTTCTCTCTTACAAATTTCGAAGATGCCAATGAATTTTGTGATAAAACTCCAAAAAAATTAAACGCATCAATTCTTCTCGGGATTATTAGTATTAATGAATTTATTTTGAGAAGTAATAATAATTCTTCCGATAAACCTCAAATAATTCATCACGAGATCATATTGTCTCCCGAAACCTCAGAAAACTCAGAAACCAATAAGCCCACCAACTCTTCCAATCAAGAACTCACGATGGCAACAGAGATCGCTCGAAACATCTCGGAAAACAAGCACTTGGAGCAACAGCCAGAGCAGGCATTCCACATGCTGGAAGAGAAAACAACTCAGGGAGTTTTTGAGAATGGAGAGGGAAATCTTATTGTCCCTGCTACGAATGATCAATGCGATAAGATCCAGGAGATGGAGATTGAATGCGCTCAAACAGGCAACCTGGTCCAGCCAGCAGAAACAATCCTCGAGGTAGTGCAAAATCAATTACCTATTCGAGAAGAATGCCTCAAGGACACTCAAGCTGAAAGTGATGAAAAGATCGAAGAGGTCATGGTAGGAGAACAGTATCAATGTAAAATCCCTGAGCTTCGGGTCCAGCATGAAAAAAGCCGGAATTTTAAGCTGGTATCTGATCCTGTGACAATTGATCCTCAAGTGCTTCAAACGATAGAGTGGTACGTCCGTCTGGATCTGGGTATAGAAAACATCAGCTCTGAGAAGCTTCTAAAGTGGCTAAGGGAAACTAACTATAGTATCCCTGATTTCTATGTAAGGATGCTATCAGATAAAGAAAAAGCAAAAGCGAGAATTGGATGGCGGAAAGAAAGATCGAGAATGACCCGACACTGGAAAGGGGGAATTTAGGGCAGGGGTATTTTATATATGCTGTAATGGGTAGAGATATTTTTTGTGTATCAAAAGGATGTTAATGTTGCGTTAGCTTGAGAGCTTTTTTAGTCCATAGTATTTGTTTTAGAGTCTTGATATATGTCCCAAAAATATCATCTGATTTAACTGTGTGTAAGATTATTTTTTCTTATATGTAATTGAAAGCATTGAATCTCATGATTAACTATAAAACCAGATAGCCAGCATTTCAAAGTTGCTATTTCAGTCATTCGTGATCGAGTTTAGTGAGTCGATACACATATTCTTTTTGGCAACTACTTCTTTTTTTATACATTCTTTGCTGATAATTTAGATCAGCATTTTAATTTTTTTTTGAGACACAAAGACTGAATTTAGCAATCAAATTCGTACCGATATCGATTTCCAGAATTCGACGAATTTGATACACCTCGAGATATTTGGCCAACTTTCTAGGTTTTAAGGGAGAACCCGAAGCCACACTTTAAATCAGGTTTTATTTTTTTAACAGCAATCTTTTTAGGACAAAAATTTCAGGAAATCACGGTGTTTACATTGAGGTCGAATGAGTTTACGTATGAATCTAACTTAAAATGCTATTCAAAGATATTTTTCACAATTGCATTTCGATTTCAGCTCGTTTCAGGATCCTTTTGAAAGAGAAAGCGCCTCAGCGCTCTCATTTTAATGCTTTTATTTCTGAGAACAAAAACATTTGCAGGTATCCCCCCTGTCTGAAATATCCAAATACAATCATATTCCTAAACTTCCAATTATGAATACGCATTGATTGTGGAGATTGCGATTTGAGACGTCTGAAGTGAAACACACAAATATCGAACAAAGAAAGACAAGTAGGGAGGGAGGGTGATGAAAACTTTGATCAGCAACTTCATCAGAAGTAATCACAGTTCTAGTGAAAATATTATTGCATCACTATTTTTTTATTATTTGAGTGTTCAGATGCCGTACTTCATTTCCAAAAGGAACTGCACTCTGTCTATAATGCTGCAACTCCGTGTGAGTCTGCTGAAATCAGGTTGAAACGTATAGTGTTTAACCCCTGGATCAGGAAACTAAATTTAATGATTGCTGTTCATGGGCCCTCTTTCCCAACAAATACCATTGCATTTTGCATTTAAATACTATAATTTTGTAAAAATATGTTGCAAGACCTTCTTCAATTGGGTTCAGAAATGGAGAGTATCTGCAACAATGGTACATAATTAATTGTTGTAGTAAATCCCTGATAGTCGCAGCTATTACGACCGTGCAACCTTCATAGATAAATAAACTATAATAAAGGATCATCTTTCTCTTCTCATTCTTGAATTTTGGATTGCATCCCTTCAAAGGTCAATAAACTCATATTCTTATGCTGCCACATGAGAATTAGTAATTTTGGGTTGAAGAATTCCTCTCTCGTGATTGCAGTGGGAATGGCAACCAATAATTGGCACTTCCAATTTATCTTGCAGAGATCTTGCCTTAGGGTCTACTGAGGATTGAAGAAGCTTCGAATTGGAGCAGATTAGTCAATAGTCGTCCTTTTTGAAAATAACGACAAGTTTAATCAGACGACGTTAGTGCAGCACGATTCTCTCCCCTCTCTTCTCCCCCCGGCTGATGACGGTTTTTCTTCTCTTCTCTCGACTTAGAGTACTGAGCAAGAATTCCCTTAGGAACATTTTAGCAAACAGATTTTACAGCAATCCAATCTTAAGAAACCGAGTTGAGAAAAGCATCTTCCAAGTCATTCAGAGGTTCAAAATCTTTCTTAAAAATATGTTGAAGATCCGTCGCTTTTAAATTTCCATTGATTGCTATGGAAGTTGCCAGCATGCTGCTCCAGCCATATAAAGTGAATAACTTGCTTCTTCTATTGCTTAGCTTCTTTATGTTTTTGATTACTATTATAATTTTTTCGGTTGTATTATCCAACTTTTCGAGCCTCCTATATCATCTCCAAAATAAAATGAAGACAACAAAATCTTATTACTGATTAGCCTGTCATCAATTCTTGGAATTCGTATGTATGTATATATGCGAATCTTTCCGAAAGTTTTGGAGATATGTATCATAGAAATGTCCAAACCAAAACCGCTAGACCGTTTCATTCCAAGTTCCATACTAAATATATCAAGTCAGAAAAATATGAAATCTACCCATCATACTGAAAGAGATTATTCCTTACGATGATATTTTAGATAAGAATCTATTTCATTGGACTTTCAGAAGAGAAAGCGGTTCAACTCATCCTTAGCGTTCTTAGAAAATTACCCACAGCTCACATTTCCTCGACTTCCTCATTATCTTTTAGAAAAATAAAGACATTCTTGAGATTTGCTGGTTGTAATCTATTCTCAAATTTTATTTCACTTCATAAAAATAAAAAATAGCCTTAAGACGGGATTGAACCGTCGACCTTTCGCTTACTAAGCGAATGCTCTGCCACTAAGCTACTAAGGCTTTCAAGAACTTTAAGAAAGACCTAAGCATATCTCTTCAGTGTTTTTTCTTTAACCACTTATAGAAACCCTTCCTTTCCAAGGGTTTCGACCTTTCTACAAGATCCGTTCACTTTACAATTTTATCTTCAAACGTGCTAGATGTTGTATCGCATGGATTCATTCGCTAGTAGTATACTTCTCTCAAGACTGTATATCTTGACATATAGCCTTATCATCTAATAAATCATTGCCAGTTATATTAATCGCTTAGACAAAGAAATAAAAATGGAGAATGCTGAGAAAGAAAAATTCACCGAGACAATCAACAAAGGGTTCGAAGAATTGATAAAAGTCAAGCCAGAGAAACCAATGGAACATTTCATTTATTTCCTTCTTAACTCTATACCCGAAGAACTCAGGAAGAATGATGAGAAAATGGAAAAATTTTACGAGACTTACAAAGAAAGTTTGAAACAGAACGGAGGACAGTAGGAGATATGAGTTCGCAGTTGACATTTGAATTTTTTCGTTTGCATTCAACAGGTTTATCCTTTTTTGTACATTTTTAACAAAATCTGCATTTTTACATGGCTTCTCGTCGAGTTTACAAGAATTCTTCAAAGCCGAAAAGTTACAAGCCATGAAATCACATTCTCGTTTGGAAATACCTTAATTGCAGCATAATCCTTGCTGATTAAAATTAGAGATTAGATTCAAAGAAATGTTTTTGTGCTCATAGTTCAAAATCTGAAGATTAGACTCAGCGAATTTTGTTACTGTTGCTGTTTATTTGTTCTTTCTGGTGCAAGAATGATTACTAAGAGTGAATCTAACAATGCAGGATGGAGCTATCTTAAAAAAGCATTAATATTTTTTATGAGAAGAATATTGTTTCTTTTGATAGTCTGTACTGACGAGAGTCAATCTCACTCGATTTTAGACTTGAGAGCTGTGTTATTTTAGAGAATTCTAATGCTTGAGAGAGCGGGTTATTTATTATTGCTGAGAAAGCGCTGTATCGGCTTTGCTATAACAATATGATAGAGTTTTAAGCAGGAAAGATTACATAACCGTAATTTCGTGAAATTCTGCTTTGGGCTAGTTTGGGGATTGAATCAAGTTATATCGGAAAGAGGAATTGGTTAATAAATCAATTGCAAAGAGCATTTTTCATTGTAAAATATGAGGAGTGGACAATGAAAAGCTCAGAAGTGATGACCAAATGAATGACTCATATTTCTCAGTCAACACAAGGAAAATCAATTTTCTACCAAGGACTGTTGAAGACAACAAATAAGAAAAATAGATATTCTCTAAGTAATAGACATTTTGTTTCCACACACAAATCCATTAAAATAATAAGAACTCTCAAGAGAATTCAGCATACTTTAATCGGAATTTTGAAGACCTTCAGCATCAATCATTCGTGGCTATTCGATAATGAAGAAAGAAATCTTTCTTTTTCGAATTTGCTAAGAATTTCTAGAAGTGCTGTAGTTTGCTGGAATAACAGCTCAAGATACAAACTCGAGAAAAATGAAACTTGTGCCTTCATTTGCCATATTGCAACATGCTTCTTTCTGAAAATTTAACCAGAATCCGCCGTAATACACTCGTCTTCATTTTAATCTTAAATCGCTGAAAAGGCGCTGCATTGAAATTTAAGAAAAATTAAGATTCAATACCGTACTCTTCTCTCAACCTAAAGAGCCCATTCAACACGAAGGAGGGTATTATGATAGTAGCTGCTTATTCATATTAAATTTAATTCAGAGAGTGAGAACGATTCTAATACAATTGGCTGATAATAAAAGCAGTGAACATAACTGCGAATGACGCGGATCAGTAACTTCAACTTGAAAAGTTTTACATCTGATATCGGAACCTGATCACAAGTGGATTTTGTGAGTCAATTCAAAGGAAATTTTCATTTTTGGTCGCTTGTTTGAGATGGCTACGCCTTCTAAAAACATAGTAATCGTAATTATACCCTGAAGAATTGCTTGATAATCTTAAAATTTGGCTCGTTAATTAGAATCAGTAAATATTTTTTTCTATTTTCAGAACTTGATACGAAGATTTGCTGGCTGAACTCGATTTTTTGGCGATATTAGCTGACATTATAATCATATCTTTAACAAAAGACAAAATCGCACGATGAAAGGAAAAATTCTGATTTTAGTAGTTATCTCGGCTTTGGTGGCTATCACGACGGCGGCAAAACCGACAAGGGTACCCAGGACTAGAGCGACCCTGTTGCCGAATTAATATTATTATTGAAGCAACGAAGTAAAAATTGCACGAAAAACATTCATGATTGTTGGGTCTCTATTGCAAATTCACATTTCGAGTAATTCCTTTTAAGTGTGGTTGTAAAGTTTTTATAATTGACTCGTTCCTGTTGCGTAACTTTGTCATCTATGACTCGAACAACAAAATAATGGCCTGTCTTTCGTTTCTAGGGAGAACTTAGGATTCTGGTATGCTTGCTGATTTACCCTTTGAAAAACAGGATATTTTTTATTAGAGTTACGCCTTACAAGGTTGCAAATCGAGCTTTTCTAGGTTGACCCTTGCCTAGTATTGGGTCTCAGCCAATTAATCGAAGTAGATTGAGTGAAATAACAATCTACAATTCATTATCCAACATTTTCCTAATTCGGTGAGTCCCAACTTTTCCTTCCCCCAACAGAGAGATAAAAGTACTCCCCCAAAAAAATACTGATGTTATACAACATAATTGCAATTTATCACGTTAAGAAAGGATTTTGAGAAGAACCAGAGCGACTCTCATCTCCATTACTGCTACTACGACGACTTGTTTGAGACTCCCCTTCCATTCAAATCAACAAGGGTGGATTTTCATAAGCCGAGAGCTCGATATTCAAGTCCAGCCTCGAACAATTGCAAATCTATTTTAACTAATTTTTTTTTGATAAGCTCATTTTTTGCTCTAATTGTGTAAAGGAATTACAAGTAAAATAGAAATGATTACAACAATTGCAAAATTAGGAAGTTAAATCCTAGATAACTTATTGGACCTCAATCTCTGTTTTCGGTTGCCAAGACAATGCTATTCTCTCTTCCCTATAAAAACAGGACGTTAATATGAATAATATCATTGTTCTATAATGCGGTCATTCAAGAATCAAAAAATGTTTATATCCATCGGTTCCAACTGAAATAGCCGATTCACCGCGTGAATTGATAACTTATTTGCTAACCCCTTCTCTCCCCTTATGTCTTTCAAAGTTATATCCGGTTTTTCCATTTTATTGCCCATCTTATCTGCTGATTCTCCCAACTTTTTTAATTGATTTCCCCTCCCATATTCCTGACTAAAAGCATTAACATTAGCTATTCCTTCTCCTTCTCTCTTGATTTTTTTAGTCATCTTGCCCAAAGCATGACCATTAATGTCGGAAAACTCTTTCATTTCATTATGCCCTTCGATGCTGGAAATCCCAGGATCTGAACTCGCTTCCTCAGTGTTCCATGTAGACCCAAATGTTAGAATAAGCCTCCCACAGATTAACCCATTCTCATCTGCAGCAAGCACTTCGCTCTGAATTTCTAAATCAACTGCTGCTCGAGTATTTTCCCTTCTTGTAGCAGAGGTCCTTTTATTGTTTCTATTTAGTTTTCGTGATCTCTTTCCTTTTTTCGCGTCTCTGCTTTTAAATTCACTTAAATTTGATTCCAATAAAGAGTTTGCTATTGGACTGCCCACCTCGACAATTTGGTTGAATCCTTGATACCACGGATCATTTCCAACTCCGGACATATCAGCAACAAGAAGCCGATCGAAGCAATCTTCCTCATCAGTTTGGCCATGACCCTGCACAAACCCTCTATTCTTAAAAATACTAAATTTTTTTCCCTTTTGAGAACCAAATTCACTATCTGACTGTCCTGAAATGAAATTAGTGCTTTGTCTTTTCTGAATCGAGCTAGGTTTTTCAGTAATTGCGTTTGGTCTTCTGATCCTGCCGTTCGCTTTATCGATATGCGCATTATTTATTTCGGTTTTTTTAGATCTTGCATTGCCTTTTGCTCCCGAGAAGATTTTTTTGTTTTTTGGCTCATTGTGCTCTTTTCTCCTCTGTATAAAATCCGATAACGTTATCTTTTTAGTCTTTAATCGAGCTGATTGATCTTGCGCCTGATCTAGTCATATATCGATGATGATTGAAAATAACAAGAAGATAGTATACCTGATTTAGAAGGTCTTTTCGGAGTCTTTGACGACATAGAAAGGTTTGCAGAGAGCATGGTGCGCTTTTTTCGAGGATTTGTCGAGTTCAAGATCATCAAATTTTGGAGGTTCATTTAATTGACGGGAAAATTTTAAAGTTTCTATGTTAATATTCAGGAAAGCGTATAGATGACAAAATATAAAATAAATAAATCGAATTTGAAAGAACCTATTTTAATCAAATTAATTCAATTTTCTTCTGTTTCTATTAATCTGTCAAGTCTCAATTACTTGAATTACTAAGTTTATTTCCTGGCTCGTCCATTGAGCTTCGTTCTAGATTTGCGGGTCTTCATTACATTTGAATTGGAAGTTTCAATAATCATGAAAAGAACAAAAGAGAACTAAAACCTTTTGATTAAGAGTAAATTCTCACGAACCTAACCATGAAATTCATTAGTACTGCAGATCATTGGATTGGATTTCCTTGAAAATTTCTCATTGAAACGAATAAAAATTAGAACTTTCACTCAATATTTTTAGGTGTTTATTATCTTTAAGTAGATCAAGTGTACCAAGTAGATCTGTTGAAAAATCATATGTATGCAGTTGGCGCGTATTTTGGAATATTTTTCTAATTCCTGAGAATTCCTGGGGAGGTCGAATTGAATACCTGCTCGAATGAGCAAGAATCTTAATTTTCTTGTTTTTCCTGTTAAGTTTTGCACATTTGGGTGAACAAGATTGAATCTTATATTTCCTTAAAGGTGCTATTTTCCAATCTAAATGATTGAATCAAATTAGTGAGTTTTTGGGTTGGGGGCCTATAGCATTTGGATCAAAGCTACAATATTGAGCAATGAGTATTTAACATTCAGATGAATAATTAGAAAATCTTAGCAATCATGTCTTCTAGACCAGTGGGAGCAAAGCCAGTGGCAGGCAAGTGCAATTTGAGTATTATTTCGGGTGGGATGAAAAAATAAAAACGATTTTTCCATACAAATCTATGCATCCTACGATTTAATGAAAGTGAAGTTGATAGATCATTGAAGGCAGCATCCGATACCCTTGGCTCTTGCAACATCTAGTTGGGAGAAGCGACAAATAAAATGATTCTTAAATATTTGCTGATAAAATAAAATGAAATGAAATATGGCTTGTCGTGCAGGGGGAGAAGAATAACAATAGGAAAAGAGATGTTGGGGACTGCTTCTTCGATGCTTCTGGCAGGGGTAGCAGAGCTTTATTGTAGGACTACTGGAAGATGATGATCCCAAAGATCCTTAACCAAGATTAGAGGCGCGTGCTTGATATGAGAGGGCTGCTTCTAGCAAGGAATTAGAATTGGAAAACTCCCCTTAAGCAATTAATATATCAAATTTTCAGTCTTAGTTGGTTGCTCATCACAGAGATACCTATTCTCGATAATCTCTATTGTGACCTTCGAAAGTCATTTTCTTCGAAAATAAACTTGCTTTGGACGAGTAGTTAAAAGATTTTCACAAAATGAACAAATCAAAAAAAAACCCCCACTGTGCTAGTTATTCATAACAGAATTTAGCTAGTCAAACTCTTAAAAAAAGGTAAGGATTAGAATATTGTGCAGCATGCTGACTTCTCATCCATCTTTCGGTTAGAATATGCAATCATCCTCTCTAGCTGTATCTTTGATTTTGGTTCTGATGTCACGAGTTGGACAGTAAAATCGCAGCCTTTTTTAATCGGACTGTTGTTCACCGAGATGAGCCCGTAGTTATTTCTTTAACCCAATCGTGATGAGAGAAAGTTCACTCATCGTCGATTTTATTTGAAGTCCCCATCATAATTTTCGAAAAAATCATTACAGCCTCCTTTGGCATTTCTTGGCAGATGCCTGAAGTCACCAGTTGACTGAATGCTCTGCGTCCATCTCTGTAGATATCAGTATGCCCACAATGGTGGACATCTCCCCCGACAACGAAAAGCTCTCGCGATCCTTTCTTAGCAACCTTCCAGTCATCCATGAGAGCGAGAAGCTTAGTATGCTCATCCACATGCTTAAATTCCCATTCTTCCTGGGCTTCATCAACAAATTTCTCCACGAACCTTGTCCAGCCAGAAGAGTACATCACCAAAGGAAGAGTGCTAACAAGGATAACCATGTCACACTTGTCGAAACCTCCCTCGATAGGTTTGAATGCTTGATTGAGAGCAGCCCATTGTGCTTTTCCAATCTGACCTTTCTCAGGTGCTTTCAACCATGAGTTCTTGCCTCTGTAATCCAAGAAGAAGAGACCAATGTTGTTTAGAATATGAGCATGGAATTCATATTGAAGTTTATCGAGGTTACTAAAATCGATGTCTTCTCTCAGCTGTCTTTGGTATTCATAATAAACACATCGCGCTTGGACGTAGAAGCCATCGACGGTATTCGGGTCACTATCTTCCGGTCTGAATCCGAGATCATCTCGGACTTCATGATCATCGAATTGCATCAGATTAGGGCAACCTGCCAAAGCAATAGCTTGAAGACGGCCTCCGAAAGTGAGTCTGTATTCCTCTCGAATCAGCTCTCGGATGTTTTCGGCAATTTTAGGCCAGTTTAGTTTCGGTGTCTTCTTGAGAAGAGCAATACATCTATCCTAGACATCATTATAATAGTCGGCGTAAATCTGATCTCCCAAGTGAATAATATAGTCGACCTGGTTATTGACAGCTCGAACTGCAAGATCACCCCAGAGATTTGTTGGTATCATTATATTGATTGTAGCTTCTTCTAGAATTGCAACTCACGAAAGCGACCCTGAGAGGAGCAGAGCCTTGGCTAAGAGTTTTGAATGAGCTACTGCATTGGAACTTATATGCTGAGACAACCTTGTAAACGGTGTTTGATTCCAGCCCAGTGAATTCAAAAACGGTTGGTCGGTTAGCAATAACTTGTCTTTGGCAATGGATTGTTTTGCCATCTGAAGCAACAAGGGAGAGAGTCGCGAATCCATACTGAGCAAATTGAACTAATACTCTAGCAGTAGAGTGAGTTACTTTTCCGATGATTGGTCCAAGAGTAACTTTTTGAGGGATTGGAACCTTTACTGGAATGAATCCTATTGCGTTGTTAGGTTGCATGACTGGAGCAAACGCAATTGTGGTAACTTCGGCGTAAGAGCCAGGTCTTGTGACCTCGGTATTTTGGTAATATGAAAAACTTGGTTGCTGAAGCATTTACTTTGATAGTTTGTGTTATTTACTTTGATTTTTCGATTTGTGATTAGATTGATTATACTCTGTGGTACCCGACAAATTATAGGCTTACGGAAATTTAAAATAGCTCCTTACTGTAAATTAAAGTCTATTCTCAAAGGAGTTAATTAAAGCTCTTTTAGTCAATTTTAACATCATTAATAACGTGAAATTTAAAGTCTTTTTCCAACTAAGTTTTGAGATCTACTCGCTAAATAAGTTGGAAATCTTGAGACACAGTCTTTTGATATGCTTCACCAGGAAATCTCTGAAATTATTGATATATGCTCAAGATTTTCTTGATTTCTTAAGTAAAAAAGATTAGAAGACTTTCAATTTAGAAAGCTTGTGCCTTCAATTATTAACTGAAGTTTCACCGAGACGGATAATAAGAAAATGAGGGGCTATTCAATTTCTCCATGATATCCTAATTAACTTTTTCCAATCTTCATCATGAAAACGAATCTCAATCGATATTTCCTAGTTGATACAGAAAATGTTGAATTCGTATCCGGTAGTTTCGGAAACCTACTATTCAAGGTAGCAAAGATCGATGATGATGATAAGTTAATGCTTGAAATGATATACTATTTTGCAATTCGTTGTGCTTAAGCAATTACGAAGATTATCATATCTTCATCTGAATAAATTCCTAATAGAAAAGAAAGAAGAGAGCAAGCATTTTCATGAGACGCAATGAAAATGCTTGCAGTTGGAAATTATAATTTCTCAGAGAATTGACAATCTCAAAATACAACACAAAATTCCTGATGCTTGACAAAGCATCTTTCCAAAGCTTTAGAAAAACAATGTCATAGCCAGTTCTCTGTGAAATTCACTAAAATAAATTTACCGAGTTAAATCAAAATCAACTACTGCAAATGTTCTTTTCATCTTCTTTCGGTCTGGCTTCGGCGGCAAATAGCATGCTGGTGGAAAAATTCGAAATCAGGTTCCCAAAGCGCATCAAATATATATTTCTCTTCAGTATTCGGCATTTTATCTAATGTAAACATTTTCTTTTCTATGCCTCTTTTTGGGAATTTATTAGTGGGAAATACTTCCGATCTAGCCTTCATTGTCCACTTGCGAGTTAAAACTTTATTTGGATATATTTTTTGTGCAAATGAAGATATTATTCATCATGCATGATTCATTTTGGAGAAATTCACGGCTACAAGACCGATTAGAGGGCAGAATCATATATGAACCTGGCTAAACAACTAATTCTTTCCAATTTTACTCTAACTATGAAAGAGGGCCAAAGAAACACGATGGGATTCGTAATAGATGGCGGTTTTAATGGTAGGACCTCAAAACTGTGGTACTAGTGATTGGAAGCTCACTTCTTCCTATAGAGTAACCATTAATTCGGGAATGAGTCGGCAGGCATCATTTTATTGTGCTTTTAGTTAGATTTGAGTTTGACACTCATGTGTATCAAACTTAATTAATCGCAGAAAAATTAATTAGTTGAGCTTTAATTAGTTGAGTACTACAAAGGAAAAGTTAGAGATTCTCCGTTATCAAGAATTGCGCGGATATAAAAATTGGGATTTGAAAGAAGTGCTTTTCTTTGAATATTTGCACAGTAATTTGGACAACTACGTTTATATCTCATATGAAGATGATCGAATTGGTGAATCATATTTCATGCTTCAATCTCTGGAACACTCGCTTGAGTTTAGATTTCAAAATTTGAGCTCAGAGATCATCAGCGAACATATATTTCTATTAGCTTACTCATTATAAAGAGATTTTTTGTATATGAAGATGATTGTTTAATCTGTTAATCGCTTTTGTGGTTCTCAAAAATTCCATTTCAGCAGTTATTCATGATTATGAATAACATTTTTTCTTCGTTGAAATGAAATCCGATTTTATTTTTTTTCCTCTCTCTCAGAAAGTGAAAATAAGATTGGAAAATTGCTCGAGTTGGACTTAAAGCGCAAAGAGCTTTTATAGTTATAAAACATGCCACTGCTCTATTTTTTGATTAAAGAATATTGATCAGGTGTCCAAGGGTCAAGGAACCATTATTTTGATAACACGGATCGGTATAAAAAAACTTTAATTGCATAAGGTAGGAAATTTGGTTTGAGCAAAGTTTCCACTTAATTTGTTGAAAAGAGCAAATATTCATAATATCGCTCTAATACGCGGAATTGTTAGAATTTTGAATATTGATCTCTCGATTTTTGAATACCGATCAGTATTAAAAATTCCCAAAACATCAATTAATTGCAGCAGCAATTTGCAATTTGGAATTAACTTGATTTTGCGCTATTTAACCTGAGAAATCATAAAAATCAATATGTATGCAAACCATAACTCTCACATTCTATTATCAACTACAGCAACAAATGAACATGTAGCCAGCTATCATGTAGGAAATTCATTAGAAATTCAAACTCAGAAACCCCGGCATAGGATTTGTTAGTCATACTTTGCTAAAATGAAAATTAATGATTAGATTAGATTTCATCATTATCATCATAATCACTAGCATGATAATGCAATTTACAAGCGAATTAAGCAACTAAACATAGAATTATAGCAGCTGCAATGACTTAATAACATTAATTGGACTTGACATTGCCATTAAGACTTGACTATTGAGGATTATGTAGATATTTTACATATATTAGTCTCCTTTCATGAAGATTTGTTAATTCATTACTAAGAGAGCACAAATCAAAGCTGCTGGGGTTTCTGAGGCATAAAATGGATGAATGAATCATGCGCAAGTTAGATTGAGCGAGTCATTACTTATCTATTGACTATCCACTGTACACATTAATTAATTAACTCACAAATGACTTTGTGAAAAAATTAATCAAAATTTGGCAGCAAATCCATGATATCAAAAAAAAGACATAC
>ENA-UOTX01000644-UOTX01000644.1-compost-metagenome-genome-assembly--contig:-NODE-644-length-34457-cov-21.831675_pt1 | contig 34457 bp, 21 predicted proteins | sample MGYA00238143_ERZ746982 | MGnify/ENA primary metagenome ERZ746982 (study PRJEB28758, sample SAMN06268862) | compost metagenome | isolation source: single cell | place: USA: California, Emeryville, Joint... | reverse complement strand
ATGATTATGAGCTTTCGATCGACAATATTAGGTAAAACTATACAAACTCCTGATCTCAGCGAAGAATATCTCGAAATCTTGCTATAAAAGCCCACCATTGCATTTCACAAGGAAAACCTGTTTCTTTCAGATAGATAATTCAGGAAACCTTCATATAATCTCTTTTGTTCTCAAAAAAGATTCATAGAAGATGATAAAAGCTATCAAAAAAACGCCATGCGCGAATCAATGAAAAATAACCTATAAAATCTCTTGCACTGATACTAGCGAAACTAAATCAGCAATAAACAGAAATTCCCGCGTTTTAGGTACTCATGGAACTTTCATTTGAACAAGTCTTGCCTTTTCGAAATCTATTTTGCCGCCTTGTTGAGCAAGATTTTTTTATCAATTTTCATTTATTTAGCCAGATTCCCAAAGAGCGGCGCTGTTGCTAAATCAATTGGTGACTTTCAGGCTTTGGAACATTCATTCGCTAGTTTGTTGCAGTGAGAAATCATATTGGACTTCGGGTTCTGGTAAAATGGAAACCGGTTTGTTTTTTGCTTATTAAATCTGAAATTATATTTTCTGAATCCATAAATGCAAACGCAAAAAGAAACGATATGAATATCTTTAGAAAAGAGCCTTGTATAATCAAATAAGGCTGGCATCGATCAGTCTAGCAAATGCCTTTCGCATTGTGCTGGGAAGAAACTCTGCTTATATTTGCATTTTCACCCTCTTCATTTGGAAACAAATAACGCTGTTCATTGCTGGGGAATAAACGCAGTCTAGAGGACCCGTCGGAACCTTTCCATATAAATTTAAATGAAACAGATCAAAGCGAACTTCACCAATATATATTTTATCGAATTAAAAATTAATCAACTTCATGGATATACGATTTAATATCATCCGATCAAATCTGTCCAATTTGAAATGAGCCTCACACCATATGACGTCAAATGAAATCGAATCACTGATTAGTTCTAAGATTTATAGCTTATAATCTAAATTTTATTTCGAAAGACAATTTATTTGTTCGCTCGATGAAAAAATATATCGGTACCGTCGTCGGTATTCTTTTCTTTGTCGGCTTGATTGCTCTTGCCGCAAATCTGAGCTCCTCTGATTCAGAAATTGACTTCTTTGCTGAAGAAGACAGTCATAACAACGGAATCTTCAGCATTCAATTCCCAAGCATGAACATTACCTCCGACACTCTGAGAAATTGGACCGGAGATTATTGGAATTACACTCAGTACGCTTTCTGGTACGTTCACGTGAAGAATGTCTCCGTCACCTCGAATCATGTTGGCTCTGGCTATTACTACACGGACGTTAAGATCATTTATGACGCTCGCGGAAATTATTCATCCCTTAGCGACTGGATGACCATTGCAGAAGACCTATCTGCTGAGGCTTTGATTAGTGGACCAAATGGATACGTTTCTGTCAGCAATCTCAGTGGTTTCACCTCTATCTCTAGCTATGACATGGCTGAATTCTTGAGACTCTATTGCAAATATGTGATCCAACTAAGATTAGACAGTATCTACTACGCGAATCAAACCAGCAATTCAAGCTCCAATACGACGTCTAACTACAGCAACTCGACCAATGCTTCTAATTACACAAATGAAACCCGCTGGGCCGAGCCTGAGCCAATGTATGGACCTGTAGACTTTGTTCTGAGTCTTCCTTCCCGAAATATCACGAGAGGCAACATGTCCATCTACGTTTACAACGCAACCTTCTATGGCAACTCCACATCATCATACGATTACAAGGGTAGAATCTACGCCCAATTCAACATGAATGCAGTCGTTAGTAATGGCTGGTACCCATACTTTATCGCTTTCTATGAACAAGACATCGTCTACGATCTTCACAGCAGATACTCGGCGAGTGAATACTTCAATCACAGTTTACTGCCAGGCGAAGATATGGGAGGCATTCTCTTCATGTACTTGGATTATGCCAACTCCGCCATCATTTCGTCGATTGGCAATTCAAGCAGCAACTCAAGTAGTAGCAACACCACCAACACAACCACTCAATCCCTCCCTTATGCTTACATGACAGCAGAGAATCTGACTACCTGGTATAACACTAGTTGGTGGGTGTTTGACAATCTCACTTCATATGTCGTGAGTGTCTACAACGCTAATTTCACCGGTACCGTCGAAAACTCCTATGTGAATGGTAAAATTCAGCTTACTTTCGAAGCTTTCGGAAACGATACCTATTCTCCATGGTACAACAAAAGTAAAATTTGGGAGTTTGGAGTTGGCGCAACAATCGAGGTCACTAACTCTTGGGTATCCTTAATCAGCTTCCACAGATCTTTGTCGATAGCTCAAAGCGACCTCGAAATGTTTTTAAGAGCCTGGATAAGATACAGCGTCGTTCCATATCTCCTGAATAACTCCAGTAACACAACGACTGGTATTCAATTCCCAGAATACAATATTACAGGCTACGACTTGGCCAGCTGGAACCGACAATACTCTTATGTAAACTACACCTGGCCAGGATACTATGTCTACCTTTACAACTTCAACTCTTCTCTACGGAAATATGACAATTATGTGTCAGGAACCGTCAACTTCTCTTTCATTGCCTACGGAAATGACTCTTATGATCCATGCTACTATGGCTGGTGCAACCGAACTACCGTTTACTCCAACGGGTCTATGTACGTGTATATGGACGACTGCTCTGAACCTTATGCCGGCATCTACCCTAACTATGGCCTCAGAATCAACGAAAGCGATATTAGCAATTTCCTGAGAGGCTACTTCTACGCGGTTATGGCTCCTAATATCGCCACTTACTACAACCTCACAACCAAGAATACCACCAACACAACTACTCAATATCTCCCTTCTGCTTACATGACAGCAGAGAATCTGACTGCCTGGTACAGCACTGCTTGGTGGGTGTTTGATAACTTCACTTCATACAGGGTGAATGTCTACGACGTTAATTTCACTGGTACTAACAACACATTCGTGAATGGCACGATCAGAACCACTTTGAGTGCCTTCGGAAACGATACCTACTCTCCATGGTACAACAAGAGCAAGATTTGGGAGTACAACGTTGGTGTAACAATTGACGTCTACTCCAACGATGCCTACAACATTTATTTCGATAGATCCCTATCGATTGACCTCAGCGATCTTCAAATCTTTTTAAGAGCCTGGATAAGATACAGCGTCGTTCCATACCTCCTGAATAACTCCAGTAACACAACGACTGGTATTCAATTCCCAGAACGTAATATCACTGGCTGGGACTTGAATGACATGCTTCGTCCAAACTTTTATGCAAACTATACTTGGTCTGGATACTTTGTCTCTGTCTACAACTTTGCTCCTTTCCTCGAGAAGAATGGCAATAACGTCTCAGGCGCCGTCAATTTCTCTTTCGTCGCTTTCGGAAATGATACCTACTATCCATGCTACCCCGGATACTACACGTATTGCAACCAGACCACCGTTTATTCGAATACCACAATGTACATTTACATGAGTGGAGATCGAGCTAACGACAGTATCTCATACTTCTACCTCGACTGGAACCTCAGAGTCAACTCTTCAGATATTAGCAATTTCCTTCGAGGATATTACTATGCTGTGATGCTTCCAACGATCATCTCTTACTATAACCTCACCACAGGCAACAGCACTGCCAATCGCACCATTTACCTCCCTAACTACTACAATGACTCTCAAATCAACATTGACTGCTCAAGTCAGCCCTGGTACTGTTCAGGTGCCCATTCTCAAAGCAATCTCTTCTTCACAAGAGCTGTGGGTTACAACCTCTCGATCACAGTCAACGACAGAGGAGATGGATATTTCAACGGAATGTTGAACCTTCCTTACATGGCCAACCTCATTAACTTCACAAGCACCTACTATGGAAAAGAGACTATCGTCAGCAATCTTCAAGGAAATGCAACCCTCTACCTGTGGGGTCAAGTTAGTGGAACTGGATACGACTCATATTACGTCACATTGAATAGCAACTCTTATGCTAATGTGGTGTTTGACAGAAACAACTTTGTCCAGAAGGCGGCTCAGCAAGCCTACTCGGACAGATTCATGTGGCAGATCCAAGGGTTCGTGAACAACATTCTCTCGATTTCGAATGGTACCACACATTATCGCTATTATTAATTCCAAAGATATAATAAATATAAGTAAGAGGAAGGCTTTATTCAAAACATGGATTTATAACCGAATTTCTATAAGTATAACAAGCAGATGTTGAATTTATCCAAGCTCTCGATTAAGTATGCTATATATGAGCCTTTTATATGAAAGATTGAGCAAAAATCTTTAATCGCAAATCAGAGTTTAAGGATTAAGCATTAAATCAACTACTATCAAATGAATAGGAATCGAATGAAAATAAAACTACAAGCGAGAATCAAAAAGACGGACTCTAAATAAGAGAGAATAGACTCCATCGAAGAGCACGCTTGTTGTTTATTAAGCTGTATTGATCCTACCATGTACAGGCTAACCAGCTTTTTTAAAAAAACTGTACGCTGCCTTTCACAACGCTGCTTAACAGGTTGCCACAATCACTTGTATTTAAGAGCCACTATTAAAGAAGCCTGCGAAGTGATAGATACTCTTCAAGCAAAACTGTCAGAGATGCAAGATCCTTGTATTCGAAAAGAAATTCCTCTTCTTTGATATATCAAAGTGCAGTAAGCAGTAAGAGAAACTGTCTATTTTTGCTGGCATCACACTTCGGTGGCTATTAGAAGGAATGAGATTTGCTCAAAACCTTCTCAGCCTGCTCTCTTCGAAAGTTTAGACTGCATTTGTCGTTGAATTCAAGATCATTATATCATGGGTTCATTAATTTTCTTGTTTTTTGGATCTCCGCTAACACTAACCAATTGACCATTTGCATCTATTTCTCTCTCTCTTTGAAAATTCTTGGTAGAGGTTTTTCTCCTTGCAAAAGACAAAGAATCATCAGAATTTCCTGTATCTGATTACTTAAAATATTTTATTTATTTTTTCATTCAAATTTCAACTGGGAAAGTGTTAAGGAATTCAATTTTCAGAATAACTTCGTATAATAATGAGTTGGAGTATTTGAACGCCTTTCTTTGAGGAGGAGCTCTCTTAATGCCGTAGTACCAAAATTAATGAGATGATGATCAGGTCTGCTCCAAAAGCCTTTTTCGTTGAAGAAATCTTTTCAGTCAAGGATGTTCTTGAAATAATGTCATAATAATTTTTTCTTAAATTATGAATCGACTGATAAACCAGCTATTAAACAGCAAAAGTTGAATTTGGTTCAGATTCTCAAATAGTCAGCTGTTTTGTGAGTCTTTTTTCTATATTCAATACTGTAGGATATGCAGAGTGTTTTGTTTCGAGAATAATTTAGAAATACTATATATACGCTCCTAAAGGAGATTGGTAGAGTGATCCATAAATGATGACAAAACTTTTTGAAAAGGTGTAAATGTTACTAACTGGGAAGTCTAAATGTAAAATACCATGGCCTCAGGATGGGAAGTCCAAAAAAAATTATGTGGCTTTTACCCAAGTGAAATTCGGCAATTTATGAACAGGCATATCGCTTTTTCCACGCCCAATGCATTATCGTTTGCACATGATTGGCTTTCTCTATCGGTTCTTTTTTTTTTTTGGTTTTTGGAGGCAGTTATTTTCTCTCATTCAATTAGTAAAATATTCTATCAAAAAAAAGCAACTGGCACCTGAATACTTCGAGTCTGCATGCGGTTCCCACCATTGAACATTTAAATCGCGATCTTTTGACAGCACGAAATTAGCTTGAGACTGCTACTCAAATGGAAGTCGTTTGATTTTTTGCATGTGAAATGAGAGAGCCAAATGGGTCTATTTGTGTAGAAAATTTATTATTTCCACAGAAAGGGTTGCATTTTTTCTTCTGTGTCTGGGACTACCGATATGATGGTTAGCGCAAAGTTTGAATTTGCAATTGAGAGTGTTGCTCGCAAATTCAAAATTGTTCAAGTGAATACCCTTGAATAAAAAGATTTTTGAGCTCTTCCCGAAATCTCTTGCAAAGTGGGTAAATTTTTGAAAAGCTTGCAATTTTATAGGCTTTTCGATTTTCAAATGTAACCTTAAACAACCCTTTTGCCCTTTTGTCCGAATATAGAATGTAGAAATTTTTAGGATAAAGACAGGAATCTCGAGTATTGAAAGGTGTAGGAGCGATTTGACGAATGTGACGGGCGTGATTTCTACAAAATTTAACAGTGGTTACGACTAGAACAAACTTCATTAAAATTCTTATTAAAAATGCTTCAAGATTCAGTTAGCTTTTTTTAACTTTGATTCAAGAATACTGTCCGATGAAATCTGCCCTAATTAGATGAGTCTGACTGACGTATAAAGTAAATTAAATTCAAACCGCTAACTCCAGACAAGCATTGGCTTATAATATAATTTTTACCCTGCAAAACAATTTCTTTTGTTAGCTCTATGAAAAAATATCTCAGTATCATTGCCGGGACTCTCTTCTTCATCGGCTTGATTGCTCTGGCCTCAACTATGAGCTCCTCTGGCTCAGAAATCAAATTCTTCGCTGAAAGACTCAGCCGCAAGAACAGAACCCACCACACCAGCCGAATCAGAAATTCAAGCTCCAACATATCTAACTACGAAAACTCCACCTCTGATGACACAATTGAAGCTTTGACTTTCGAGGTTAATGAAGACATAAACCTTGTCTTGAGTCTACCTTCTAGAAATTTCACAAAAGATTTTTCCGACATTAGCAACTTTCCCAACATGTTCATTTATATTCACAACGCAGTTTTCGTTGGCAAATGTACCCATGCATACGACGTAATAGGTAAAATCTACGCTAAATTGGACTTGACTTCGGCGGGTGGAAAGAAAAAGTACCCAAACTCCGTCGCCGTCAAAGACCTAGACGTCATCTTCAGAATTCCTAGTCACCCCACATATCGTGCGTCCTACAATTACAGTTTGCTACCAATCGATGATGAGGCACTGAGTGAGATGATCTTTGACTACTTGTATTATTTTGCAGAAGACGACATTCTTCGGACAATGGGCAACACCACCACCAATAAGACAACCACTTATAATCTCCCTTCTGTTTTAATTGACAGATGGGAACTCGCTGCCTGGTACAATACCTCTGTGAGGGCGTTTATCAGCTTCACTCCAGAAGCTGTGAAAATTTTGGACGCAACTTTCACCGGTACCGCCAACCCATTAATGAACGGCACGATCAGAGCCACCTTTAATGTCGGCGACCCCTTTGGTTGGGCGATCCAAGTACTTGGAACGATTGACGTCAACGATGGCAAGATCTCCAACATTTCTTACCAAAGCTCCTTGCCGATCGACAAAAGGGGATGCGAAACCTTTTTAAGGGCGTGGGTGAAACACCTGGTCATGCCATACTTTGCCTATCCATACATTGCCCCAGCAACTCAATTCTGACAGATTCCAGTGGTAGATTCGAAGGTCTGTGAACACCATTCTCTCTGACTCGAACTGCACCGCTGCCGCCACTAGGAAGATATCTCAGTAAGTAAGAATGAGGTTCTAATTAAAACAGATATTTATAACTAAATTGAAATTGAAAGTTTATCATTATATATAACGAATGTTGAATTTATCCAAGTTCTCGAGCAGGAATGCTGCTCATATGAGCCTTTTATTTGGAAAAATATGCAATAAAAACATAAAGCTTTGGCAACAGTTAAGCCCATTCAATCTAAAATCGGTCGCTCTGCAATAAAACTAACGCAGTAAATGATTGACATCAACCTATTTTTGCTTGATAACACCTCTTAATTTCTCTTATTTTCAAACATGGCCATTCACCTTGCAATTTTGATAATTTTTGAAGCTAAGGCTGACTAAAGAGAAGATTATATTTTCAACTGATGTACTGTATTTCTAAATGCCAGGCATTTTCGAATTATTTTATCCGATTTTATTTCTCGAAAAAAACTTTTTCGATTGTTTGATGAAAAGATATCTTGGTACGCTAATTGACATTTTCCTCTTCCTTGGATTTATCATATTAGCAGCAAGCAACAGCTTGTCTGAATCAGAAATTAGTATCTTCCACGACCACAGGAGTAGCTTTCCTACCATGATTATCACTGATTCTACTCTAAGAGGTTGGACCGGACGCAGATGGGATTATTATCGATACACAGACTATTATGTCTATTTGAAAAACGTCACAGCTACTGTACAATCTTTTGGACATGGGTGCTACAATGTTAAACTCCACATTATCTACGACGCAAAAGGAAATAGTACTTACTCTGATAATTTCAAATCCGTTGCTTACGACCGTTCTGCTGAAGTGTGGATTAGTGGTCCAAGAGGATACATCTCTGTGTATAATATGCATGACTTAGATACGATATCAGCACATGATATTGATACATTTCTGCGTTTCTATTGTGAATATGAGATCCAGCAAAAACTAGACCGTGTTTTTGAAAACAAGATAAACAGTAATCTAGGCGGAGACGCTGTAATCAAAGATACTCACAAATACTTAAGACCAACTTATTTCGTCCCCGAACCGATCGCTGGTCGACCGAACCTTATCGTGTCACTTCCTTCTAAAAATATCAGTTGGAGTGACAGCTCCATTCATGTGGGAATATCTCTCCTTGTCTACAATGCTACTTTTTATGGCAATGTGACATCTTCAAACAATTTCCAAGGTAGAATCTACGCCAAGTTCAACGCCACTGCAAAGTTAATTAATGGCTATCATCATGGCTATAGATATAAATACGTACATTATCATGATCAAGAGCTCATTTACGATGTTTACAATGCCGCTTCGTTCAATAATTACTACAATTACAGTTTGGTCACATATGATATCATTCAGAGAGATCTTCTCTTCAGCTATTACATAGATTATGCGAAACCTACGATTCTTTCTGCCATTAGAAAACACTCGGGGTCTACCACTACGACTGTACAGATTCAGAATTCCTCTTTGGCCTTGAGAGAAAACGATAAGCCGTCTAGGCACCACGACTCTTTGAGGCCTTCTCATAATTATGACTATCTCTCTTTGGTTACTCTTGCCTTGCGAAGCGTCTTTTCACTCACAATCAATAACAGAGGCAGCGGACATTTTGATGATCTATAAGCAGAATTCTTTTCTCTAATCGCAGCGGCTTATAAATGCCACTCTCGAATGATAGTCGCTAATAATATTAACTCTATTGGAGATTCTTAACGATCACATGGAAGAATTTGATGCAAGAAATAATGGATTTATAAGTGTATAGAAGATATAGAAGTTAAAATATGCAGAGATTTTTTAAATTTTTTTAAACATAATTCAATGATGATATGACTGATTTTTACTAATTTTCAATTCAATATGCGATATCTGCATGAATATCACCACCTAACCTTAAAAGAGAGCGAATGCTTAACAAAGGACATCTCGAAGCTGAGAACCAGCATGAAGAATCTGAATGTATCAAGTTGAACAGATTTTCACAATCAATCCGTTGAGAATTAATAAACCGCATTTCTTAACGTCAGTCAAATTCAAATCACTAATTCTAAAAGAAAAAATATTCGATCGCTCTATGAAAAAATATATTGGCGCCGCCATCGGCGTTCTCTTCTTTGTCGGCTTGATCCTTCTAGCTTCAAACAGGACCTCCTCTGACTCAGAAATCAGTCTCTTTTATGATGAGAGCCTCTACGGCTACAACCGATACCCTAGCATGAATATTACTGCGTATACTCTGAGTAATTGGACCAGAAACTACGGCAACTACTCTCAATACACAGGCTACTATGTCTATGTGAAGGACGCCATCGTGAAATCAGTCCAACTCAATCCTCAATCAGGTAGCAGGTCTTATAGCGTCAAAATCTCCATCGTCTATGACGCTCAAGGGAACAGTACTTACTCTAACTACAGTAAATCCACAGCAAACTGCCGCTATGCTGAAGCAGTGATTACTGGCCCAAAGGGATACATCTCTGTGTACAACATGAATGACTTGTCCACGTTATCAGTGTACGATATCGCTGAATTCTTGAGACTTTACTGTATTTACGTGGTCCAGCCAAAACTAGACACTGCTTATTATACCAACGCTATGTCGTCCATTGGGATCTACGACTACAATATTTTTTCGAGCTGCAACCTTTCAAGACCGAGCCATTATAATTACAGCTACTCAAATCCCGATTACTATAGCTTGAATTATAACTATAATTACTCTGGCCCAAGCTATTACAACTATACCAATCCCAATTATAACTACAACTACTCAAGAGGCGGCTATAACTACACTAACAGAACATACTACAATTCTAGCAACACAAGTCTTCCGTACTTCCCTCGTCCGCTATATGGACCCTCGAGTCTCGTTCTGAGACTACCTTCTCAAAATATCACTTGGAGCAATATGTCGATCTATGTCTACAATGCGACTTTCTATGGGAACTACACCTATTCAAACAATTACACAGGCAGAATCTATGCGAAATACAACGTAAACGCAAAGGTATTTGATGGCTACAACTACGGATATACATATAGATATCTCTATTTCTACGCTCAGGACGTCATCTACGATGCTTACAGCGCTACCGAGTGCCAAGAGTATTACAATCAGAGTTTAATACTGAGTAATTATGCCAATCTGAGAGAGATTCTCTGGAGTTACTATTGGAATTACGCGCAGCCTACCATTCTTTCTGAAATTCGCAAAATCCCAATTCCCACTGAGCCCTATACACCCAACGGTCCCCTCGTGCCCACACCACTCCCTCCTTCCACTCCGATTACGACTAATGCGACTTACTACCTTCCCAACGCTTATCTGAGAGGAGAAAATCTGACTAACTGGTACCACACTTCCTGGTGGACTTACTCCAACTACACTTTAGTTGGATACAGAGTGAACATCAGAAGCGCGAATTTCACGGGCAGTGTTGAAAAATCAATTATCAGCGGTAAAATCAGACTTACCTTCGACGCCTATGGAAACAATAGCTATTCTCCATCAGACAGTCAGGTTCGAATTTGGGAGAGAAATGTTGGCGCAACAATTTCCGTTTATAATTACTATATATTTTCTATCATTTTCGATAGACAATTGGCAATCTACCCAAGCGATATCCGCAATTTCCTCAGAGCTTGGGTTAATTTCACAGCTATCCCATACCTCTTGAATGCCAGTAGCAACGCGACTGGGATTGTATTCCCGAAATGGAATATCACTGGCTGGGATCTGAACAAGTGGTTAAATTACGACTATTCAAACTACACTTATATGGGATACTACGTCCAGGTCTATAATTCGACTCCTATGCTACAGCAATATGGTAACTACGTGTCTGGTTGGGTGAACATCTCCTTTAATGCCTTTGGATACGATAATGCTTATGCCTGCACAGGACGGAACTGCAAGACGATCACAGTTCGCTCTAATACGACAATGTACGTCTCTGTGAGTGGAGACCAGCCTAACACCAGCGTACCTGTGTTCTATGTAGACCCTAGGCTGAGAGTCAACCCGGCAGATGTTGAAAACTTCCTGAGAGGATATTACTATGGGATTATGATCCCAAATATAACGTCCTACTACAAACTCGCAGCCAAAAATCAAACTATTTACCTTCCGAACTACTACAATGATACTCAAGTCACGATCGACTGTTCAAGGCAGACTTGGTATTGTTCCGGCGCAAACTCACAGAGCTACCTTTACTTCACTAAGGCTCAGGGATATAACCTCTCGATCACGGTTAATAATAATGGCGATGGGTATTTCAACGGAAGATTGAATCTCTCCTACATTGCGAACTTGGTGAATTACACAAGCACTTACTATGGGAAAGAGACGATAATTGACAATTTCCAAGGAAATGCAGGTCTCTACCTTTGGGGTTGGGTGAATGGAACGAGCGCTAATGGTTATTATGTCACTTTAACTAGTAATGCTTATGCGAGCGTGATCTATGACCGAAATAACTTTGTTACGAATGCTGCGCAGCGACTATATGCTGAGAGATTCAGGTGGCAATTGCAGCGTTTCGTCAATGATAATCTGCCATATGGCAACCGCTATTACGTCAATGCCACCGCTTTTCTCGATTATTGATCATTATAATATAAGATTAAGACTTTGATTAATTCATTAGCAACAAAATTCATTAAAATTGCTATTATTATAATAATACATACCTTCTTTCTGAAGGACTAAAAAAAATGCTGAAATATAATGCAGAAATATAATGCAGAAATGAATCTCAGAGAAAATTATCTGATGAAAAATTTATTTTCGAAACCATAAAAGGCGTCTGTCTTCTTTGAATGCTTAGTCAGAGTCACTCAGTCGTTCTTTTTATTTTCTAACGACAGATACAGCATAATATCCCAACTACAATTTCTCGATCGTTTACGACAGAGGACTTGGGTTCTTCAACGGAATGTTAAACCTTCCTTAGGTCGCTAATTTGATCAACATCACATGCAATTACTACGGAAAGGAGACTCTCGTTAGTAATCTTCAAGGAAATGCGAGTTTGTCCTTTCACGGCATTGTGTATCGAACCTCCAACAGTAGCTGCTGCCAAGTTGTCAGACCACGCTTGTGCCGCTGTGTATGTTGATCGAAACAATTTCGTTCAGATTACTTCGCAACAACTTTTTTACACTTTCGGTCACCATTAGTATATAGAAAGGTTCGTGAACGATTTCCTCAACAATAACACCTGCTATTAATATTTTGTCGCTAATGACAATTATTGAAAAGAGTTAATAATAAGGTACTATTCAAATTCTCGGTCATGAAAACTGAATCATTGAAAAGAAAATTGAATGATTCATATATCTATGGATGCAATATATTCTTGCTTTGAAAAGCAATGCTTCGCATAAGACCTATACTCAGCAAAATCAGTCAACATCGAAATCTCAACAAAAAATTAAATAACTTTGTACTGGGAATTAAGTCCTTAGATTCTAATGAGGAATCTTTCTGCGAATTGTCCTGTACGAACGACGATGAGAATGACAGACTGGTTATGTTCTGTCATCGTACTAAACATGTTAGTGATAGACGCATCCATTGAGTTATCTTGAGAGTAAGAGTCCATATATTCCTCAAGGAGATTTATGGAATTTCAGGCCATATTTTTTCGAGTTGGAAATTAAAAGAGAGTATATTTCTCGAAAAGTTAAAATAAACATTAGCAAAACCGCAACTTGGTGAAAAGCCAGTTTGAGAGAAACAAAGTATATAGCATCCATCACGAAATTATTTGTATTATGTGCACTCTCAAACTTCTAAATTGTGACTCCAGATCCTGAAGTCACCTCTAACTTGATATTGAAGTTCTTGATTTCTTAAGACGCAATCTGATTAATGCATTTAGCTTATCCGAAAATACTTTTGAAAAGGAATTACTGGAGGAGTAAACAACAAGATAAGCAGATTCGAAGAGTCAGACTATATAGTCTACTATTAATTCGTTCATAATTTCGACAAAAGGGAAGTATGGCATGTGAGAAAGAGCTTCAATAACGCAGCCTTGATCCTACACCTTCAGTTCATCAAGTGAACAGCGAAAATTCTAAAGTTCAGGCACTAGAGATGACATCCAGATCATCGAGCTCGTAACAGAAAACACACAGTAGAATTTTCTTTAGCTCAGACTTAGACAAAAGCAAAAAATATGATATCAGTTTAACGAAAATATCTTAATCGAGCCGTTGTGAAAATACGTATTACAATTCTGACGTTAGACAATTCCAAATTATTTAAGCACACTCAGAACAACTTATAATTAATACTTCGATCTCCGAAAAAAATTTAATTTGATCTCGTTATGAAAAAATATATCGGTATCATCGCTCTTATGCTTCTCGCTTTGGTTGTTTTAATCGCAACTATGGCCTCTTCTGGCTCAGAAACGAAATGTTTTGTTAAGCTCCGGGCGAGCTCCTATAAACCTATCTCCAACTACTCGCTTGCCAGCAAAAGCCATGGCCACTCAGTATCAATTTCATCATCGAGCAACACGACTCAATTTCTCCCTAATGCTTATTTGAGAGGCGAGAATCTGACTTACTGGTATAACACGTCTTGGTCAACTTACTATAACTACACATCAGTCCAGTACAAGGTGAACGCCTGGAATGCAAATTTCACAGGCACTATCGGAAAATGGGATGTGAGTGGCAAATTTAGACTCGCCGTGGACGCTTATGGAAACAATAGCTATATCTCACCCTATGGTTCGAGTCAAATCTGGGAGTATGGTGTTGGTGTAACCATTGAAGTCTACAACTCCTGGATATCTTCCATGACTTTTGATAGAGAATTGGCAATTTACCCAAGTGATCTCCGCAATTTCTTAAGAGCATGGGTGAATTTCACAGCGGTACCATATCTCCTGAATAATTCTAGTAATACGACGGGTATTCAGTTCCCTGAATATAATATCACTGGTTGGGAGTTACAGTACTGGCTATCTCAAGATTACTCCAACTACACGATATACAATTATTACGTCTATGTCTACAATTTCACGCCATACTTATACCAGGATGGCAACGACGTGTACGGAGCCGTTAATCTTTCCTTCATCGCATTTGGAAATGACACTGCTTATTGCCCAGGGTATTACTGCAACCAGACGACTGTTTATTCAAATGCGACAATATATGTTAACGGAGTCCAGCCCAACGATCCTTTACCTGGCATCTATGTAAATTATTCTCTCAGCGTCAACTACAGTGATATTCAAAATTTCCTGAGAGGTTATTACTATGCCGTTATGGTTCCAAATATCACCACTTACTACAATATCACAACCAACACTACCAACCACACCATTTACCTTCCAAACTACTACAATGATAGTCAAATTTTCGTTGATTGCTCACAATATCCTTGGTCCTATTATTATTGCTCTGGTGCCTCACCACAAAGCTATCTCCTCTTCTCCAGAGCTATTGGTAAAAACCTTTCGATCACAGTCAATGACCGAGGAGATGGGTATTTCAATGGAATACTGGATCTTCCTTACGTTGCCAATCTCATTAACTTCACAAGCACCTACTATGGAAAAGAGACTCTCATTGACAATCTCCAAGGAAATGCGAGTTTGTCCCTTTTTGGATGGGTGAATGGAACTGGGAACGACACCTATTACGTCACACTCAGCGATTATGCTTATGCAAACGTGATCTTCGATAGAAACTCCTTCGTTCAGAATGCTACTCAGCAACTCTACTCTGACAGATTCATGTGGTACATACAATGGTTTGTTAATAGTGTCCTGTCGAATGATAGGCGCAGGCAATATTAATTCTACTACTAATGTTAATTAATGAAATGACATAAGAAGAGTAAGATATTATTCAATTCAAAACTTGTAAAGTCTTGATAATTTGAAAGAAAGATTAATTCATTGATTCATAAGCGGCAGTACCTAAATTATCCTCACTTTAAATTTAAAAATTAAACTATAAGTTGCCTACCTGAAACATTTCGGAGAGATTTTCAAGCGTATTTTGAAGACCGGCTTCCAATCAATTCTTTGAATTAAGAGGGATGACGGATCGAGAAATATATTTTGCTAATTGATATTTCTCTTTTTAACAGCCGCATTTACTTATTGATTTTGAGACGGCTGTGTAGGAAATCAATATCGTAATAATATCAAAAGAAATAAAAGCCTTTATTTTAAAAGTTATCGCACCTTTTGAAAATAGTAGAGGTTTGCTCATAGAAACTCTTTCTTTCATATAAACACACAAATAAACTGAAATCGTGTCTTATAATTAATCCACCGATCCAGAATAAATTATTTATTTCAACTCCCTTTCAAGAATAATGATCTCTCCTTCAAGATCTTTTTGCAGTCGACTTGCTACGGCTTTCGTATCATCTGCACAATAATCAAGGTTGCGTTTTTCCAACAGCTTTAAATTGTAAAAGCAAAATCAATCAATAGAAAATTCCCATATTATTTTACATAATAATCATACTTTTGCTTCAACTGAATACCATGCTTATATGTATAAGCAAGGTCCTGTCGCATTTTTTCTTTCTCTTTCTAAGCACCTGATTAAAATTTGCTGATTTTCGAGGAAATTACATTTGATTCAGTTAATGCCTTTTTATAATTCAAAATCATCTGTTTCAACTCCTGCACTCTAGCTTTCTCGTTTTCTATCGCTTGAACACATTCTTCATTCTTCTGATAATACTTTTTTGCATCGTTTTGATACTAAACCGATGGATTTACACCCAGACATTCATTGATGTTACCTTTTTAACTTCAGCTGTCTCAGCTTGAATCGTACGGTCCAAAAGAAATTTCTCATTTACTCTATTCTGTTCAAATAGCATACGTTAGCTTCTGCAAGCGAACAAAGAGAAGCTGACATCTAATCCTCTTGCATTCTTCGAATAAAGCCCAAACAATCGCTCATGCCCGATCATAATTTTCTCCAGTTCAACTTTGCATTGATTTTTTTCTCTTTTCAGCTGGAATTCATTAATAAGAACGCACATCAGGAGATCAGCGAATACTGTTGCGACGATATCAACTAATCGTTTCTTTTCCAGCGCACTTTGCTTTAAATACTGCAAACCATGATGTAGTAATGCTAACAAAAATATTTGTACTTCTTGGAATTTTAGTAAAACTGCCTTCAGTTCTTTGAGATCAAATTGCTCTTCTTTCAATTTACTAGTAGACCTCGGGGATACAAAGCCGGTAGGCATTTCCGTAAGTAGGACCGTCGTTGCTGATCTAATGTGGTTCTGTGACTGTTGCGTACTTCTCCGAGAGTTAAGCTGAAATTCATGGAGTAGTCATGCGAATTGATTGGCAATGAGTTACATCATAGATGGAATCGGGTGGGTTTTTTGGTGAGTTGAGGGTTGATTGACGAGGAGAGGAAAAAACAGCGATTTTTTGCTTAGGACCATCGGATCTGAAACAAATTTGTGGCTTATATTGTAGTGTTCAATGCAGAGAGTAGCCCTACCTGTAGTTTGACACGATTACATCCGCACGGTTGAACTTTTCTGGAGAGGTTTGAAACGGCAAGAATATTTTCTCTGGAGTTTCGACTGTAAACTGCTTTACCGCTTGAAGCTTCCTGAAAGATCTTGCTGGCTTGTCTTGAGATTTGGGTCGTGGAGAGAGCTTTGCGTCCATGTTGGTTGTGATTGGTGCTAATATGATATGGACAATAAATTTCTTGTTAAATTGATTTATTAGGCTGGCTTAAGATAGTAGTAGCCTAATTAATTCAAGAAGGTTTTATTGGAATAACTTCTCATCACATTGAGTGCAAATCGAAATTCGAGATCTTCGCGTTCTCTAAACTCTAAAATAAATGAACAGGAGACTAGCTGCGTATGAGTTGAGTGTCAAGGACAGTGTGCACACAAATATAGAAAGGGTGAATGCAATATATAATAAATATTACAAAAGATGTCTCTTGCTCTTCGCAAAGAAGATTGAAGAATGTGTATTCATTTTTTTTTCTCCCATAAATATCCACATTAAGTAAAGCAGAGTGAGAAATAGTCCATTCGTTAATGTTTTATTCACAAGCTCAATAGAAAAATTGCATGTGTTGAATGGCGATTGTTAATAGTATCTTTCTTTTGTTTTACTGGAGTACTTCTTCACAAATTCGTCGTCTGAATCCAACAAACTTATGCCACCACTCTTCTTCGAGCTCGAATAGCCTAAAGTTTTAAAAGTTATTAGGTCAAAAATTGGGCAAATAATTTGCTCATACCTCGATCGGCTGCTGAAATATTTTCTTTCAAAAATCCTTTGATATTATTGACCTCGAATGCCAACTTGTCTATATTAAACCCTTGCAGCTCAGGTAGATCCTCAAACTTCTGTCCTTTTATTTCTGCGATTTTCGCCTCCTTTTCACGGATAACTCGAGCCAAAGTCTCAATTTCTGCATCCAAATCCCCTGTCACGCCTAAAACCTTCATAAAGTTCATATAATATGAGTTAAGGCCCGCAAAATTTAACTATCTACCTTTCGGATGATTCCAAGTTCTGTTTTATATCTATTTTCCACAAACTGAATCTCTTTCTTTAACGCCTCTGACACAAGCTGCTCTTTACTAAATTCATCACGCTAATACCCACCATTATAAGCGAAAAGCTAACAACAATAACTCTTACTTTAGCTTTTAATGCTCTTTGAGATTTGGAAATCCCGTCTTCCATATGAGTCAGCTTATCTTTCACATCCAATGCTTCATGCTCATCAAACTCCTTTATTCGATTGACTTTTAGCTTTAACGTTAGAATTTTATCGAGCTGCTCATCATCGAAAACCTTCTTCTTCTCTTGGAGTTGCTCAAGCGTTAACTGCCTCAGTGCGGAAATCTCATCCTCGCTTTTTTTTTGCAGTCGGATTTTTTCCTTTGCAAAATCCGCCTCAAGCATCTCTTTGAATTGCTGGAAATCTTTATCGAGATAAGATAGCTCTTCCTTCAAATTCTCAGCAAATCGTCTCATCCTCTCCGCTTCGTATTCACGCAGCTTCTCCTGCACCTCGAATTTCATTATCTCAGTTTTATTGGCTATTTGCTGCTTGTAATCCTCAACTTTCGCCTTTAAATCCCTTGTCAATTCCTTTTCATACTCTGGATCCAATTCTTCTCTCTTTTACAAAACCAATGAGAAAAACTACTAACTAATAGCTCTTACATCTTGTTTTAAATTCTCGCTTTCAAACTTCTTATGAAGCCTCGATATTTCTTCTCTTTGTCTCTGCAACGCTATGTCCTTCAGCTCAGCGGTTTTCTCTCGAAAATTCCTCAATAAAGTCTCTTTATCAAACTGGAACTTCATCTCCTGCTCATTGCTGAAACTTTTTTTCGCGTTGTGTTCATAGCTTTCTAAATCCTCGAGATTGCTCGCACTCTGCTGGACTTTCAATTTAAAGAGTTCATTCTCAATCATTTGCATTTCACTAGCATAACTCATTGCAATTTCATCAGTTATTTCCTTCTGTTTCTGCGCTTTCGTTTTATTGTATTTCTCCTTTGAATCCTCGAGCTTTAGCGTCAACTCTTGTTGAAGCAATTTAATCCTATGCGCCATCGCTTTCTCAGCCTCATTGCGAAGGTCAACCTCACGCTTATTTCTTTCTGTAGAAATTTCGCTATTGTCATAGGGTTTGTTTTCTTCACGGACTCGATCCTCCATTTCCGCTTGCTTCTTATCATAATCGAGATCTACATCTTTAAGTTTCTTTTGATGCTCTCTTTCTAAGTCTTTCTTCTTTTTCTCAAATTTTTCCTGCAGCGCTTGGATTTCCTTTTGAATTTCCTTTTCTCTTTGTTCTCTGTACTGCTGGATTTTTTTGTTATCATTAGCTCCGAGTATCATTGGTTCAACTTTCTTGGTTGTATTGTTTTGCTTTGATATTTCATCAAGTTTTAGCGGCGGCATTTTCGCTTGTTTTTTGGAACCTGCGGAAAGTCTAATGAGTATAATGCTAATCATAATTGGTTTACTCGAGGCTCCCAGCTGCTTGAGTTCGTTGGGGATGGCATTAGACGTCATTTGCTGAGCTTGGGCCTGCTGTCGGTTTCGTTTTACTTTTTCCCTCTCATACATGTTTCTGTAGTACTCGTCACAGGGATGATCCCATGTGCTTTCTCCAGTTTCGAAATTAAAATAGTAAATCTCTTTTTCACGGGTCTGACAGGGTTTCCAAGGGTCAGGGAGAGGCGCTTTGAGTCCTTCCCTTGCGATGTAGAGAAGATCTTTATCTTTTTCGACGTCCATGCCAAGAAATTCAGCATATTCGAGTATTTCTTTGGAGAATTAGGGAAGTAAGGCGATAGGGAAGTATTTACCCTCTTCGGTGGGTTCGTAGTTCTCATCTATTTCTTCTTCAAGGACGATGCTTTCTCCTGTTTCGGGGTCCATGGGATTGAGTTTCGTTATCTATTCAAAAAATTATTTAAATCAATACAGTTGAAGACACGCCTACTCAATAATCCAATTCCTTACAAAAAATAGTAAATAGATCAGAAGATGGATATATACAACTCATTATTAGTGTCTAACTTGTAATCTTCGACGTCTCTTATATAATGTGCTACGACACTATAACGTTGGAAAAATGTATTTATTCGGATTTATACTGATCAATTTCAGAAATATGAAGAATGTCAGGTCTTCAAAAGAAATATTTACTTCGAAATCAAGAAGATAGAGATCTCCTTAACAATAAACTATTTCTCCTTCGGCTGTGTAAAACATGAAATATATCAATGAATAATCGCTTTTCTTAAATTAGCCTTGAATATTTGCGGTTTAGTCTCTCTTTTCTTTCTTTCCCATAAGCATGAAAACTACTGCTCCAAGTAATATTAAGAATCCCACAATCGCTAAAAGCACCACCGGATGGAGAACGTACTCACACTCATTGGTTTGCGAATTGTAAGCCATTAAAAACTCGCATTGCGAGCAGTCATTGGATGACGAGCACTTAACGCAGTTTTTAGGACAGCTTTTACAGAGCTTGGTGTTTGAATCTAAGAAGAAACCTCCCTTGCAAACTGTGCACTCTCGATCCAGGTTATATCCCTCGCATCTGAGGCAATTTTCTGGGCAGCGGATACACATCTTTGTCGATGGGTGGACTCCGAACTCGTCATAGCAAGTAAGACACTCCTGTCCACCAGCACAATACTTGCAGTTTGGTGGGCATTGCTCGCAGGATTTCGTTCGTGGGTTAATTCCGAATCCCCTCTCGCATTCGAGACATTCGTTCCTTCCTGAGCATCTCGCGCATTTTGGTGGACATTGCTCGCATTGTCGTGTCGTCTTGTTCCATCCGAATCCATAATCACATTGTATGCAGGTTTTGGAATCAGAGCAACTTGCACAGTTTACAGGGCAAGGGTCGCATTGTTTCGTTGTACTATTCAAGACGAATCGTGAATCGCAGGCAAGACAAACCGTACTATTCTTGCAGCTGGAGCAGTTCTTAGGGCAAGACTCACAGCGCTTTGAGCTAGTAAGTACGTGTCGAGACGCGCATGACAAGCAGGTGGAGTTATCGAGGCAAGTTGTGCAATTTTTCGGGCACTGAATACATTGTTTAGTTACATTGTGAAGGAAATAACTGCTGCTGCAGTTCTGACAGGCAGTAGCGTTGGTCTTGTTGCAAGATTTGCAATGATCAACCAGACATCGAGAGGTCTCGCACTGTCTGGTTGACTTGTTCAGAGTATAGGCAGTGCTGTTGCAGCTCGTGCAGTTTGTTGAGGAATTGGAACAAGTGAGGCAGTTTTCTGAGCATTTTCCGCATTGGCCATTGAGCTGGTTGACGAAATAGCCACTCGCGCATTCCAAGCAGGCTGCTGGGTTCGTATCGTTGCAGAGCTTGCAGTTTCGGTCGGCGCAAACTCTGTCAGCTTGGCTCAGAGTGAAGCAAAGCCCTACTATGATAAACGCCAGTAGAATTGTGTTTCTCATGGTTATGATTTATAAAGTGTATCTTTTTTTGTTGATTATATCTCTAAACAAGACTCTTAATTAAATTGGACAGATTAAAATAATATATCGGTAGGATATGGGATTGATCGGATGACACGCTATGAAAAATTTCCAACAAAATAAACCAATACGTGTGAAAGAAATGGTGAAACAAGAATTGCGATTTAGAGTATGAATCTTCGTCTTTCTGAGCTTATTTTTGAGTGATACAAGTTGGCAAGGGAAATTTTCTTTTTTGAAAAGGAGGTTTACAACTGAAATTTCGTTATTTTATAATATACCTTGTTGAAGCAACATGACTAGTTTTTAGTTACTCTAGCTCGCACTGAATCCGTTCCAAGCCAAGAAAAGTTATCACCAAAGTTCAAGTCGAGCAGATCAGTCAGTCATTTGGAAAAATGATAATTGATCGAATAATTTAGTCATCTCTCTGGTTTAAGATGGTTTTCCAGACCTCTTTTCTTCTCTTTTTCAAGCAGTTCGATCGATAGAATAGTTGAAATTAATTTGTAATAATATACTTCAATGCTATCCGACAAACGCAACAATCTTCACTACCATAATATAGAGTTTGCTTTCCAATTGTATTGGGTCTTTCTTATTCTGAAATTAATTGAATTGGCTAATGAATGTAGCAACATTTTGACGTGAAAATTAATTAGGGAGACCTGCTCTAAATTAATATTGCTACAGAAAACTGGGTTTGTCAGTTGTATTACTGAGAGAGAGAGGGAAAAACCAAAAAAAAGATGATGAATGCTTGAAGCTACATTTTTACTTACTTTCGATACAGAAGAGTATCCTCCTTATATTATGAATTATCAGTCATCTGATAGTGAAGTTATATGACAGACTCATATATTGGCTATAAAATATAAATAAATCTGCATTTATTTTTATAATTGAGAGCATTTTACGAATGTTCGAATGGAGTGAAAATTAGCGACTGTAAGTTAACACTTAGAATATATCTTTGATTTTAGACAGGATACTGTCATAAATGAAGTGCCATCACATCCCTTACAGCCTTGAAAACCTCCCTTTTGAAAGCAAGCACCTATTGGCCACTCCAGAGCAGAATTTTTTACGCTCATAATAAAACCACAACACGCAAACATACTCAAAGAACCTGACAAATTTACGCAGCGCTGCTTTATTCGAACAAATCGCTCGAGATTTCGGCGTTAATTTCATTCGAGAAAAAAATTATCGTCGTAGTTCAAAAAATGATTCCAACGAATTGTCCCAGATTTTAATATAAATTCGATGCGCAAGCATTTAATAATCTATTCCAAATTCAGAAATTTTCAGAGAAAGAGTTCATTATTCATTAACAAAGCATTATGGGAAAGATTGCAAAATGGCTTTGGAGGCTAGTTCGGCCTCGGATCAGCATTTGGATGATTATCTCGCCCTTGCTCTATTTCATGGCTGGAACAGCCCTCTTCTTGGTGTTTCTCACACTCTCCTTCAAACTCTTCGTCAGGCCGTACTTGTTAATGCACAAACTCAAAAACTTACCTGGAGCTCGCGCTATCTTTACTCCTCTCATCGGAGTCTTCTGGCATTTCAAAAGAGACGAGAAGGCTCACGATGATTTCCATCTCATGTCAAAGAAGTTAATCCAAGAAAACCCTAACATGAGATTCATTGTCTCTCCATACAAGGACAAGTTGCAGGTCCTATTATACGAACCTTCCTTAGTGAAGGAATTCCTGACAAAGGAAGCGTCGTTCACTAGCAAAGACCCAAGGAAATTCAAAATCTTCCACAAGTCCGCTCAGAAAGGGCTGACTTTCGCCATAGGGGACAAATGGGTCAACCAGCGCCAGTTTATTTCTGAGACATTCAACAACGAATTCCTTACTGGCTTCATTCCAACAGTTCAAAATACTGCGAAAGAGTGGATCGGTCACAACTTCAAAGATGATACTAATACAGCTGACGCTGTGAAGAAGATTCGATGGTTCGCTGCGAAGATTGGAGCGAAACTCTTCTTCGGAGAGAAAGGTTTCTCCTCCCGCGACGAATTCAAGGATTTCATGAAAGCAGGCCTCGAGACTCACGCCTCTTGGACCCAGATTAAAACCAGCATCTGGAGATTCATATTCGGATCCAAATTCTATAAATTGGGACTCAGATCGATAGACCGACAGTTTAACAGACAAAGCAAGCTCCTAGATAGAATCTACGGCGAAAAAATTGAAGAATTCAAGAAGAAGTTGGAAGAAAAGGAGCAAGCCACCGAGGAAAGTTCATCGTCCTCACCGAATACGCTGTTAGAGATGTTCTTGGCGCAAAATAAGAGTGATAATCCAGCGAAGCAGATGGACAACGCGGACATAATCGGCCAAATTTCGACCTTCTTCTCAGCTGAAACGAACGCCACTGCAGCCTTCTTAACAAGCGCTTTGTACTTCCTTGCGAAGCATAAAGATGTCCAACACAGGCTGCGAAAGGAGGTTGCTGAGAAATACGGAAAGAATAAGTCCGTCGATTTCGAGACGCTTAATGATATGGAATACTTGGATAGCTTCTTGAAAGAAACTCTGAGGCTACAGCCACCTACATCGCTGCTTTACCAGCGAAAAGTGAAGGAAAGTATGAGCTTAGTCGATATAAAGCTTAAGAAAGGGGATCGTGTTAACGTTGATGTTCTCGGCATGGGATACAACCCGAACTTGTTCTCAGATCCGACGGAATTCCAGCCTGACCGATGGATTGTGAAGAAGGATCCTGGTGTAAATGAACAGTTTGCGCATATTCCGTTCTCAGAAGGATCTCATCAATGCCCAGGAAAGCAGTTTGCGTTGACCCAGAGCAAGGTGTTGATCTGTGAGCTGCTGCAAAAGTTCAATGTTGGCTTTGAGAAGTCGCCTAACGTGAGATTGGGTTTCGACTTCGTTTATCATATTCAGTCTCCGCTGAAGATGACCTTCGCAAAGGTATAAGCTCTTCTATAACTCGTTGATTAAGATTGAGAAGTGATGTATGTATATAGAATTAAAGTTGAGTAATGAGACATTCTGTGAAGTCCTGAATTAATATAATTTATCTGAGAGGCTTATAATCTTACCGAATTAACACACATCAGACACAATAATAGCTTTAAAGTTGCTTTATGAACAATTTAGGGGGTTTGGATATTAAAAGTATTTTTGCGTGAGGAGATAAAGCTATTCGTTAACATATTTAATAAAACACTCGGATAATTCTTTACATTGATTTAACGAAGGACTTTTTGCAAATTATCACAACAATGACAACAAAAAATGAGGATAACAGTTTATTTGAAAAATCCGCATGAGAGAAAAAAATAAATAAATTAAGATTTGCTTGAAAAAGAAATTCCCACCCAATGAGAACAGAGTAAACTTACTGTAGTTTATATTTCCATCAAGTGACCTAAAACCCTCGTATTTGGTTACTACTATGTAATTCAGCTCGAACTTGCATTCTATTAAGAAGAATCCAACAATAAGCTGCATAAATTAACTCATGAAGAACATTTTAGCCCACCACGAATGTTATCAGCTATGCTTTGCAAATCAGTTGACGGACGGTTCAGATTCTTTCATAGTCAGAATTTGAAATAACAAATTAATTTTTGGGAATGTTCGAATCGAACGAAAAGTAGCGACGATAAGTTAAAACAGAAAAGATATTGTCAATTGAAAGATCCATTACTGCCCTACAGATTCCAAACCACCAAATCCACAACTATTCAGAGCTTTGAGGTTAAATTGTTACTCATCCATATGTAGATGTCGTCGCGCTGTCTTATTCTATTGTTACCTGAATTTTACGTTTTCTGATTCTCTTGACGCGGCTTACGCTCGATTTTTGGGAATAAACCAATTGAGAATCAGCAAGGCAAAACAGTAAGAATGCGTCTTCACCGAAATTGATCCGTGGCAATTTTTGAAGAAGGCGCTTCAAGCTTTTTTGCTTTTCGAACAAATTAATATCGAACTAACGTTCAATCTTTAGCGCACAAAATATAAAAATTCTATGGATTGGTTTATATGCTAATAGAAATCAGATCTCAGATAATATAATTCAAATTGTTGAACTTTGCATAGAAGCAATTAACAATCAATGTTGTGGAAGATAATTAGCTTTTTCTGGAACATCTTTAGACCAAGGATAAGTTTCTGGGGACTTATATTGCCGTTCGTTCCCCTCATTGTCGGAACACTGCTCTTCTGGTTGAGTTGGACATATTCTTTCAGGTGCTTCGTCAGACCATATTTACTAATGAAGAAGTTCAAAAATCTCAATGGAGCGCGCACTATTCTCACTCCTCTACTCGGCATATTCTGGCATTTCAAGCGAGATGAAAAGATCCGCGGAGATTTCCACCACTTATCAAAGAAGCAAATGCAGGAGCAGCCGGCAACGAGATTCATCGTATCCCCTTATAAAGACAAACTTCAAATCATATTATATGATACGGACCTCGTGAAGGAATTCATGGCAAAGGAAGCGGCGTTCACTTGCAAAGACCCAAGAAAATTCAAACTTTTCCACAGGTCTGGTCATCGAGGTGGCGCCTTTGCCCAGGGAGAGGGAGACAAACGGACTAGCCAACGAGAGTTTATTGCTAGTACCCTCAACAACGAGTTCATCACGAATTTCATTCCGACCATCCAAAGCACCGCCAAGGAATGGATAGGCCATTGTTTCAAGGAAAGCACCAATACTGCTGACGTTGTTAAGAAGGTTAGATGGTTCACGGCGAAGATAGGAACAAAACTCTTCTTTGGCCAGGAAGGGTTCTCATCTCCGGAGGAATTCAAAGATTTCATCAAAGCAGGCATTAACATCCATCCGCTTTGGATGCAAATTAAATCTAGTTTCTGGAAATTCATCTTGGGATCTAAATTCCATCGATTTGGACTGAGAAAGATAGATAGACAATACAATAAGCAAAACAAGCTTCTTGGGAAAATCTACGGTGAAAAAATCGAGCAATTTAGAAAGAGATTGCTTGAGCAGGAGCAAGCCGCTGAGCAACAAGCTGCATCAACCCCGCAGAAGTCGCTGCTATCCATGTTCTTGGACAGTGCAAAGAAATCCGCGAAACTGTTTGGAAACGCAGATATCATTGGACATTTTTCGACCTTCTTCTCTGCTGAAACGATCGCTACTGCGTCCTTCTTGACAAGCGCTTTGTATTTCCTTGCTAAGTATAAAGATGTCCAAGATACATTGCGCTCAGAGATTAAGGAGAAATACGGAAAGAGCGAGAGCGTCAGTTTCGAGACGCTAGCCCAAATGAGATACTTGGATGGCTTCTTAAAAGAGACTCTCAGAATGCAGCCTCCTACATCACTGCTCTACCAGCGAAAAGTGAAGGAGAACATGAACTTGCTTGACCTGAAGCTGAAGAAAGGAGACCGCGTCAATGTCGATATTCTCGGCATAGGCCACAACCCAATCTTATTCACCGATCCCACAGAGTTTAATCCTGATCGATGGCTCGAGAAAAAAGACCATGATGTAAAGGAGTGGTTTGCACATCTGGTATTCTCAGCAGGATCCCACAAGTGTCCAGGCCAACAGCTTGCGATGACTGAGGGCAAAATATTCATTTGCGAGCTGCTTCAGAAGTTTGAAATTAGCATTGAGGCGTCTCAGAAAGTAAGGCTAGGTTTCGACTTTGTTTACCATATTAAATCTCCTCTTGAGTTGACTTTTACAAAGGTATAGATTCGTCCCAATACCCATAGGCAGGAGGAGCAGTATATTCTGTAAATAGAAATTCATCTGAATGATTATAGTCCGTAATTAATGTAACCTAGCTTTATGATGAATAACCAAAACATATTTCACGAAAAGCCTTTTAAGCGAGAATTTTCATTATAAACTTTCGTTTAAGAACAAGTATATTTTGTTATAATATCCTATCATTATACAACTAAGTTACAACTAAAATTTCTAAGCAGTAGATTGTAATAAGCCTCAATCTTATCGCAATCAACTCACAAAAATCAAAGATACTCTGCCGCTTCCGTTTCCCGAAGCTCACAGGTATCATTGCCCTTATCGTCGAACGTCTGGTTATCTTTTATATAAATTGAAAAGTCTTTCTGCGGAATCCTTCGTGACTCTAATTTCTTCACCGAAGTACCGCTGGCTGACTCCCATGTGTTCATTTTCAAAGCAACATTCTCCCCACAGTCTTTATGAGGCGAAATTACACCACTCATCGGTCCTCCAACATTCGTATTCGTCGGGCTCACTGCAAATCCATGAATCTATTAACAAATATTAATTTCTGAATGCAACTTTTCGATTTACCTTCTCTTTTGGTCCATCTCTGCTTGGCGTGAGCAAATCCCCCGCCGCCCACGAAGTAAAGACATGAGAACCTTTCTTTGCGGAATGAACGACTCGGTTGGCATTCGCGCCCTCAGCGATCTCGATGGTATGGGGCTCATCATATGTGCTTGTTTTATTCATGGATACCTTGCTTCTCCTGCTCACCAAAAGACTCTCCAAATCGTATTTAATCTCGTAAGGGTCATTGCTTCGCTGATGATAAACCCCTTGGAAATAATCTCTGCTCTTCATTGCTTCGTTAAACCCATCCATGTCAAGTAGCTCTTGCAGCTTCTTCGCCTCTCCCAATTTCTGCGAGTTTCTCAGCTTTTCCTCTTGTTCCAAAAACTGCTTGAGGATCTCATCCGAGGCTTGAACATGCTTGTCGACCTCACATTGCTTGCAATAGACTAATAGATCCGTGATTATTTTTTTCCTGCTGCTCTGGATGATTCGAAAGGTAGCAACAATCCAAATACCCACGAGCATCGCGCCGCAGACAATGGTGACAACGAGCCAAAAGTACCTGATCTGAGGGTCAAGCGTAACCGCCTGATCTGTGGTTGTTAGAATCACGATACCCGCGATTGTCGCTCCAAGAGAAACCAATAGACAGAAGACGACGGCAAAAAACCCTGCCATGATTTTAGGCTGCTGCTGGAAGGGGATGCGCCGCTCTTGACCTGCGATTGCATAAAAAACCTGGCATTTTTCACAATTAGCTCGCTTAGTTGATAGAATATATGCTCGTAGACACTCTCTATGCGCCATGAAATTGCAAAGACATGGATGGATGAGGAAATTCTCTTGCTGGATTTTGTTTTCGTTGCTTTTTGGAGCAGGTTCTGGGTTTCCTAAAGCAATTTGCTTTCCTCCTTTCTTACATAGCACACATGCTCTTCGCACGTGATTTTTCTTTCCCATATTATTGAATATGTCCTCGGAGAGACTCAATGAACTTGGAATTGGTTTGACTTCGGTTTTTATCCCTTCGACCTCAGGAAATTGCATTTTGATGGAGGACTGGCTAAAAATCCTGTTTCATGAGATAAAGGTGAATTAATCATGCAAATAGAGTTATTTATACGCTTTTGGAGTCTTCTGGAGGTCAGATTTATCCGATTGAGCGGGTTTGCGTGCAGTTGCCTCAAGCTCTTTAATTAGATCCCTTTCAACTGAGAGATTGATCCAACTTTCCTGTTTATGGACGTTCAGAATGTCTGAAAAACTATGCTGTTTTTCTCTTGTCCCTTCTTTAAGGAAGACTCTTGTCGGAGATAGGCATTGTTGTGTTGGGAGGATGTCGGGCATGAACTGGTCGAGATCTTTGGTCGGATAAGTATCTCTAGCTTCGTTATTGTTCGAGCGAGAGGCTCCTATGTTTTCTAAAGCAGGGTCTTTTAGTATGTCATTGGGTACAGATTCATTCATGGATTTAGAAAGGAGTTATGATGGTTTACTAGCGTGAATAAAGTCAGTTCAAAGCAGCTTAGTTCAATTAGGAAGTAATTATGAAATAAATTTTTATTCACCGTGCTTGAGTAAACTGAAAAAATTTGCGTTGAACAGAAAAAAAATGGTGAGGTGAGACGAAATGCCATGACTTTCCTCATTTATTTATACTTTTCTGTCTTTGGCAAACAAAAAGCTTCTATGGTGGAACACTGAAAAATCACTTAGGAAATCATGACAAAAACAATCGAGAGTAGGCCCATTGAGAATTTCAGAAGAAAAATGCGTTTAGTGTTGTTGAATATCGGTCTAAAAGGGCGGGTTTAATACGGAATTGGGGAATAGTTGGATTCTATGAGCTTTCTTGAGAATTAGTGATCAACGATTGGATTGTGATTTCAGACCCAGAGCAATAAGGCACTAAGATAAACCTGCCGCTATCATATATTCAAGAACAGTTTGTTAAAGGTTTCACGCTCATTCGTAGGCCTAGATCTAGGCTTTTCTCCTCACTATTTGAGATCAACAAAAGAGCATATAACAAAGAAAGAGATTCAACATTCTTACAAAGATAACTAGAGCGGAGCGGTGAGTATCTCGCAAATTTACTGCATCTCCTATCGAAATTCAGATAATGTTAATTTAATTAGAGTTCACTAAAATAACAAAATTACGAGAGCACTACTGCATCTATCTTATTGACACCACAACTCATCATGAATATTAAGAGCTTCAAATTCGTTTTTTATTTTCATAGACCTCGTTACTAGGGTGCCTATCCTTTAATCTTCTAAGGAAAGTCCATTTTTCATCTAATTATTCAAAGAAAATTTTTTTTTCTCAGTAATTAAAGCTTAGCCTCATGATCAAATTCGTATTTTCAAAGCCCAAATCTCAATTTTACGCTAACACCTTAACGCTTGTTTTCAGCTGACTCAATTAATTTTAATCTGTTATATTTAACTAATAAATTGTTCTCATAAGTGCAAACAGAGGATCACTTACAAATAAATCATCACTCATGTCCTTCAATTCCACGGACGAAAATTGCGAAGAAGTAATCTCTACTTTTTTCAAATTTCCACTCACCTCGCCTCTAGGACCTTAATCATCTTCTCCTTATCGACGCCTTAGAAAAAGAAAAGAAAGAAACTCAGGATATTGAAGTAAAAACTCTCCAATCATCATTCTCAACGCCAAATCAACTTTTAGAGGATATTCGAGTCTATCAGCGGTCTTGAGTTCTTCAAAACACTCTTTGCTTCGCAGGCTTCAAACGCTAATGACGAAGTCTACTATCAGCTTTGTGCTAATATGAAGCACGAGTTTTTCGAGGCAGGGAAATTTGTATTCAAAGCAGGCAATCCTTCAAACGGCAAGTTTTATGTCATTCTCTCCGGAGAAGTCGGCGTGATTATCCAAACTCAGATCAAAGGTCTCTACGATAAAGATAAAGAAAAGATAGAAGAGATTCGGCGCACTCAGCTCAATGCTCTCCCTTCATTGACTCATCTACCGAGTTCAGACGGAGAAGCAACTCCGACTCATTCAAAGAAATTGACCATTCGCAATTCGATGATGTTTCCGAATCAGAATCAGAGCAATAGTAGTAACTTCCTAAACGTGCCATCGGGGACAATGACAGCACAAGACAGGCGAAAAAGCTCAAAGATTGCAGGTGCTGATACGTCTGCAAAATTAACGCTCACTCCGACTACTCCGACTGCACAATCCAGCCTTGGAGGCGTGTTTGCAGCGAAAAAAGCATCGAGAAAATTTGGAGATAAAATGAAGAAAAAAACAATTCAAGGCGGACCAGCTCCAGCGGACGAAGATGAAGATAAGCATGCTGAGTATAGGCAGATGGTTAAACGATACGGGAACCTTGCGAGGGTAATGAGGAAAGGAGATTCTTTTGGAGAAACAGGTAAAAATGAATTTGATTTGCGAGTTACGAATGTTTATAGCGATAACGCAACCTGGGACGAACCGAACGGCTAGCATTTTATGCAAAACGGATTGCCATTTTCTGATTATCGATGAGCAAACCTACAAGGAGCATTTGAAAAGAACTGCAGATAGGAAGACGGAGGTGCTGATGAAGACTTTCTCTTTTCTGACGCAGGTCAGTTCCACGCAAATCAGAAACTTGCTGGTCAATAATTTTCAAGTAACAGATTGAGTTTTACCTCCCTATTAAGCAGTTTATTCACACAGAATGAGGTTTTTGGTAAAGGGGATGTGATTACTATGGAAGGACCGATCAAGGAGAAGCCTTACTTTTATGTCCTCGACATCGGCCTTTGTAAGGTAGAAAAGCGATTTATCGTCGAGATGCGGAACCCGTACAGCAAGAACGAGGTGTTTCATCAGCACTGCAAATGGGTTACGGTCTGTACAATCGGGCCAGGGACTCTCATTGGAGAAGAAATACTCTTGCAACCAAATCGGGAAGAGCACTACGAGTATAAAGTCACAGTAAACTGATCTGTTAAGCTAAGAGCAAACTAATTAATATTAAATAGGTGCTGTCGAAATCTGCGACGCTATTAAAAACAGATAAATCCTTTCTAGGGATCCATCCTGATTTAGAAACCCCCATCCAACAGTTCTATCAAACAAAGAAAGAGCAGCGAGACGAAATTTACAATAATCTGATCCAAGAGTACTACCTCAAGGAGAGGCTGGCGCTAAAAAGCCCAGACATATTTCTCAAAGAGCATGGTAGCCTCGCCGGGGCTCTGAGAAAAAGCTCCCTTGATTTCTTTAGCTTGCGATCGAAGCGTTCAAACGATAATTTTGAATTGAACAAATTGCTTCAAGAGGCGCCTCCTAATACAGATAGAACGCATTTGAAACAACAGCAGCCAGAGCCTCAGAAACCTGCAAAGAGACTATCGCAATTTCCAATAACTTTAAACCGGAGGGAAACGATCTCCTCGACAGGAGGTGGCACCGGAGCCCTTCCTTCGCTTCAGCCGGTCACTTTGACAAAATCAAAAAGCAGTATATCGCTGAACCGAGGCCTCACGTTTGGTGGACCCAAGGCAAATCCGAGCCAGGAGACAAACGGACAAATCCCAACCGAATCCGATGAGTGGCAGCAGCAGAGCATCAAACCTCTTTGGACTAGCCCTGACTTTCAGGAAACAGCAGCCAATGCTAGTGGCTTGGAAGAAGAAGAAATAGTTGACAAAAGGCCAATTTTGCAGATGATCCAGACGTCGTATAGCGTAAAGAAGGAGTTTCTGAATGAAAAGGACTACAATATGCCGAAATTCAAACACGGGGAAGACTTGAGAGTGAGAAAAGGGAAAACCATCCGACTTGTTGAGCATCATGAAGATCTCAAACAGAAAGAGAATGCGAGACAGACCATGCAGTTCGTGGCGCAGATGAATTATCTGAACTTGAAGGAGGAACCTGAACTGCTCGATGTTGCTGAAATCGGAAACTTTAAGTTTGTTTTCGATGAGAGTAAAAACACCAGATTTCACGAAATTTTAAAGCAAAAGCATTTAAAACATGGTGTTTTCTCATCGCGGAAGAGTATAAATTACATTCAGCACAGCGACTCTCCTGCGTACGGTATGCTGAAACGTATACAGCAAGATAAAGTCCCAGAAACCACTTCGCCGATAAAAATCAAGAGTGAAAGCTCTGTAGTTCCCAATAAAATCATGAATAGTCCTCGAGAAACTCTGTCGTCGCCTGTGCTAGCGAAACCAGGCCAAAACGAAAAGCAAAAACCTCTCACAGCGCAGGTTAACGTGAAAAAATTATCAATTTCTCTGCCTTCGAGCGGTCAATATGGCATGATACCTCCACTGAAGCCAGGTGATCAATCAACCGGCACAGAGCTTCTCTCGCCAATGGGAAGAGAACAATTTGAAGGATCCATTCACTTTTTGACTACAAGGACACAAGACAGTGGTTTTTCTACCTCGCGAACAATCAAATCTGAGCCACCAAAGTTTGACAACGACGCCACCGCTGCTCGCAGTCGCGTCCCTCCGATCCACTGCCATAGCGACCTGCCGGATGTCAGCGACGTCTGTAAGAACCAAAAATATACGAATTTAGTGCAAAGGAGCATCAATAACAAGAAACTATTCATGAGGAAGCAGAGCATGCACATCAGCCGGAAAAGCTCAACAGATGCTGGGAAGCCCACTGATCTAAAAATGAAATTGCAGGCTAGCCCAATTTTCCAGAGTCCTTCGTCTTAAAAATATATTAAAATCATTGTGATCTTTTATTGCTTACTGATAAGGAAAAATTTTTGTTAAATTCATCGAAAATTACATTGTTTAGGCTATTATTTTCATTTGATTTTAAGATGAATACATATAGTCAAGGTAAAGTAAAAGGAACGCGAGAATTAAAAAGAACGTGGACCATCGGATTCCATAAGAAGCATTGTATTCAGCAGATTTATGTAGATGCCTATTTCCTTGCTCGACGAGCTTGTTGCTCTGGATAGTCTCGTTTAGTACTAGCGATTACAATAGGGAGATTATTAACCAAACCATCTCAATAAATATAGGAATTACTTTGTTCTGTGGTCATATCTTGATCGTATACTTTTTCCGAAAACGTATTCATGAGCTTCGACAGCTCCATCAACTGATCCTGAGTCTCTTGTACACTAGCGAACTCATTTTCGTACTTATGCATCAATGTCATGGTCTCCTTTCTGAGTTGCTCTTCCTCGGCGTTTGATAACCGCAAAGAGGAGTCAGTTTCAGATTCTGGAAGGGTTTCTCTGCGTTGGATGCTTTGCATTTTGGGTTTCTTTTGGAAACTAAATAGAGGTTAGATGACCCAATGCTGAAATTTCGTTACTTAATAAGCTTTTGGGTTTGCTGAAGCTTTTCTGATTTGAGTCGTTTATAAATGTTTCCGACTTCAGATAGTTTCTTAAAAAGACAAGAAATTGCCGTTTTATGATGCGCTTGGTCGCTATTGAGAAGTGTCAGTCAAATTTTGATAATAACTATTGTGGGTACCTTGCGCTTTGGGCAGCCTTCGCTGCGACTTGTAGTTCGTTTATCATTTTTTCGACTCGGCTGATCGATTTTCTATAAATTTACAAACCCGCTCACT
>ENA-UOTX01000643-UOTX01000643.1-compost-metagenome-genome-assembly--contig:-NODE-643-length-34458-cov-6.782351_pt1 | contig 34458 bp, 22 predicted proteins | sample MGYA00238143_ERZ746982 | MGnify/ENA primary metagenome ERZ746982 (study PRJEB28758, sample SAMN06268862) | compost metagenome | isolation source: single cell | place: USA: California, Emeryville, Joint... | reverse complement strand
GAATCATCGTACGATTTAAACTGATGTTGCTGGAATCTTGGGAGCAAGGGAGCTTTGTTGTCACCGCTGATGGCAATACTGTTTATACAATTACACCATCGTCTAAAGAGTCCTCCTCTGAGACCTGCCAGGACACTTGGCCGGCTCAATACATCGAGGTTAGCTTTGGATTTAATCACACTTCTGATACTGTTGCGTTTATTTTCTCTTCGACTCTGGACGAATCGTCAAGCGAGCAAACTTGGGGGATTTGCGACCTGTTTATCCAAGTTTCAAGTAAAGTTGTCACTAGCACAGGGTACCCTCTTGGCGGGTTGACTCTTCCCTATGATTTTGCTTGCGCTTCCAATGCAAAGAACTTATATTGGGTATATGTCCCGTATTTTTCTGAGATTACATGCAATGGAAACGTGTTTGTTGGAGCATACGGCGCCGGGGCTTCAATGAGCGCATACCTGCGAGTAGCCCAAGAGCACAAAGGCATCATAATGTCTCTGAAGCTCGCTTTGATTGACTCTTGGGAGGGTGAAACCTTTACGATGAAGGCGGATGGGGAGACAATCCTGTCTTACACACACTCGAACAGTCTTTCCTCTTCAAACACATGCCAAGAATCTTGGGGCGACACCTATGTGGATTTCAGGTTTGGATTTAACCATTCTGCTGAAATGGTGCTTTTCGAGCTATCATCAACCCTTGACGAACAGGCGTCTGACGAAGCATGGGGAATTTGCGATCTTTCGGTCAGTCCCATCCTCTACTACGTCACCTCGAACGGCTTCCCAATGGGCGAAGCAAAGCCTCTTTCATTTAGCTGATTATAGCCTACATACGACTCCACCTGGACTTATGTCCCAGCCTTCAGTACGGTAAACTGCTCGAGTAACACATTCCTCGGTGGATTTGGAGCTGGAGGCTCAGTTTCCACGACTCTCTTCTTGCTGGACTGGCATCAAGGCGTCATCATCAGCTTTCGACTCGCTCTGTTCGATTTTTGGGAAGGAGAGAGTTTCGTTGTCAACGCGGACGGCTATGATGTATTTACATATACTCATGAGTACGACGAGTCCTCAGGTGATTTTTGTGGGGCCTCTTGGGGTGACACCTTTATCGATGTGAAATTCGGCCTGAACCACTCAGTCAACTGGATTCATTTGAACTTCACGTCGACTCTAACCGAGAGCGCAAATACACAAGCTTGGGGTATTTGCAATTTCCAAATCTCCGCTACCTATGGATCAGTCCACCCTAGCGGGTACGAATTCGGTAGTCTTAAGCAATCGCAATTTAGCTGCCAATCGCCCAACAAAGACCAAGACTGGATCTTCTTCCCAACCTATACAACACTCACCTGCGCAGATTTCACATATGTTGGAGGCTATGCTGCTGGAGGCAACATCTACACAAATCTCTACATCGCTCAACCTCATAATGGAATTGTCGTGAGGTTCAACCTCCTTTTCACTGGTAATTGGACAGACAGTGATATCTTTACAGTTCTTGCTGACGATGAGGCTGTCTTTGCGACCAGATATCAATACAATGAGACATCTTCGAATTCATGTGGAAAGTCATGGGATGATACAATGATCGCGGTTAAATTTGGTTTCAATCATACTGCAGGTTTCGTGAAACTGCTATTCACGTCGAATTTAGCGAGCAGCTCAAACGATGAGTCCTGGGGGATCTGTGACCTTGAGATCAATCCTGTAGTCGGATACGTCGATCATCTTGGCAACGAACTTGGTGCGATTAGAGCTCTGACATTCAGTTGTTCAGCGCCTTCAATTTCTGAAGAATGGGAGTATAACCCTTACTACAGCACAGTTTCTTGTTCGGATAGCGGCACCTTCGTAGGAGCATATGGCTCTAGAGGAGAGTTGAACACAACTTTAGCTATTCATCAGCTTCATAATGGGTTGGTGATCAGTTTCAAGCTTGCGCTGTTCGATTATTGGGACAATCAAAGATTTATGGTGAGTCTAGATGAGAAGGTTGTTTATTCTATTCAATATGATTATTATGACAGCCTGGACGAATATGAGGAAGAAGAATCCGTTTTTTCATCGAAAGAGACATGTGAAGGGACATCAGAAAATTATATCATAGATGTGAGGTTTGGAGTGAATCATACGGCTACTAATGTAAGCTTGGTGCTTTCATCGGATATAAGTCAAAGCGGAGAGGAGAAATCATGGGGTATTTGTGATCTAAGCATCGAAACAACCGAATGGCCTGTTGATGCAGAAGGAAATACTTTGTAAATTAGTAGAATCAAACAGTCAAAAAATCCGTGGGCTGTAATTGCATTTTATTAGAGTATATTTCGTTACATCAATGGAGACCAATAGATGAAAGGAATCTTTTATTCCGGTCTTTTGTTTGAGCTTGTGATATTAGAGTACAGATTCATAAGAAAATTGTTTCCATTGAATTTCAAATGACTTCAGATATTTCTGAGTTTATTAGAAACTATCAGATAATTTTCAACAGTAAAGAGAAAAATTCCTAATATTGATGAGACTAATGGATATATTTATTTGCGTGAGTCGTGACGCTGTGGGGGTATACATGGAAAAGATACATCAGTCAAGAGAGCCTCTTTCTATCTATCTAATAAAAGTTGATTGTTTTGAAATTAAATATTTGTAAACAGTAATGAGCCCTGAAAATGAGAAGAAAAAAAAAGAAGAGAGATAAGCAATCGTTCGTTAGGGTCATAAAGGCATTCAGAAACTCACTTCATCAATTACAATGAAAAAAAATTCAATACTTAACGATTAACATAATTTTGTTGGAAGTAATTCATCATTATAGCGGCCAGGATTGCAATCAGCAAGAAAAACCCCAAACATTTTGCACCTCAAATCAGAATTCCAAAAATTTCAGCTTATTTTAGCCGAACGCTGCAATGGTGAGGAATGATTCTAAATAATGTTAGAAAAATTATCCTTTTGTAGTAGCAACCAAATTCCGCTTGATTTGATTTTCGTTATCGGTAAATTAACATTGATTTGAGTCTATATAAACATTCAGTTCTGAAATGATGTATTTTGGACGCGAAATCAACATCATGAACGTGTGAATAAATCATATCGTAATTATCCTCCTATCAATTAACGATAATAAAATATGATATGAAAGTGATCAGAACTGATCAGCCAGGCATCACCATATGAAGGTTAAATACCTTCTCTTCTCGTTATAATAACATCATATTAATCAACAAACAACACAATCAATACTTCGACAAAAAAATGAACACTACCGCATTTTTCGAAAAAGCCGACTACCTTTTCAAAATAATCGTCATTGGAGACTCTGGCGTTGGAAAATCCAGCTTACTTCTACGATTCACTGACGAAGACTTTAATGAGAACTTCTGCTCAACAATTGGAGTTGATTTTAGAGTAAAAACAGTTAATCATGAGGACAAGACCATCAAGCTCAATATCTGGGACACTGCCGGCCAAGAAAAATTCCAAACCATTTGCTACTCATACTACAAAGGAGCTGACGGAATCCTGGTGGTTTATGATGTTACAGACCGTCAGAGCTTTAAAAACGTTGAAAAATGGCTTCATCAAGTCAGCGAAGTGTCATTAAAAAATCCAAAACTGATTCTTGTTGGAAATAAAGCTGACAGAGAAAACCTTCGAATGATCTCTCGTGATGAGGGAATGGCACTTGCAGATAAGTACAAAATGGATTATATCGAAACCTCGGCGAAGTTTGGCTCTGAGGTCAGCAACGCTTTCTATCGACTCGCTGCGACATTGATGAAGGAGCAGGAAAAAGCAAACGCTGTAAAGCTATATGCAAGTATGGATTTGAAAACTAAACCAAAGGAGAAGCAAGGACTTTTTTCCAAATTCATTGAGTGGCTCTGTCCTGACCAAAGTGACTATCAAAAACTTGAAAACAGAGAGAAAAAGAAGATTGATGACGGAGATGATAAGCATAAAAAGGGAAAGAAATCTTGTATTCCGTATTGCTATGTGGCGAGATCGTTTATGCTAGTTCAATAAGTAATTTAAGATAATATACATTTGCTATGTTTGTGAGGAGTAATAGATCCTCATTTATTTGTAGATAGGGACTTTGCATAGAAGGATTTTTTAAAAATATAACGCTTCATTGTATATCAAATTTACACTGATCCTCTTGTGAAAAACGTTAAATGAAAATTGCTTTTTAGAGAATAAAAATTTCTCATTAACAAGAAGAAGAGATCGCAGTCAGCCTTAGAGTAAAGAGACTAAGTAAATTTAATGTTTGAGCCTCTTATTTTCTTATTTTCTTGTTTTATTCTTGTTTGTGATGTAGAAATTGAATAGCGTAGTACCTAAAAGAAAGGATTCTTGATAGGCGATGAGTTATTTTGCAAAAAAAGTAGACGGAAAGTTCAAATTAACAAGTCACATAAGCAACCTTTTTCATACGATGTCTATATTGAAACCCACGACTCACTTTAACTTACATTTTGATATTTGGCTAGGCCTTCGAAGTGAATATTCATTGCTCAACTAATCTTAACAGAACTCAATCTTATTTCCAAGAAAAATTTTTCTAGCTCCGAAAAAGTTTAACTCATATGTAAATCCATTAACAATAAAATTCTATTTTTAGAAGCGGGAAAAAATGAACTACTCAGCCGATATTGAATATGACAACGTCAGATTGTCAGACATTCCTTCTCAGACAGATAAATCAAAATCGGATAACAACGAAATCAGAAGTAAAGATATACCACAGGTTCACACAAATGCTCCCTTTTACTTGAATTCGAAAAATTTGCAAGACTCTCATCACAGTTGTCCCAAGCAAGCTTACATTCAGGGAATGATTGGGCATTTCAACAGGCATCTTTATCGGTTGCAAGATCCAACGGTCGATCGCTCTTCTGTCGAATTGCTCTCAGAAAGGTTACTTCAAGGGCCAGAGCCACTTTTTCAACTCCTCTTTACTTGTCCAACAATAAAAGCAGTTAATTTTTACGAATGCCTCATGAGTAATGGCGATTGGAAGGGGGAATCACATTTTTCTGGTGATACACTTGAATTATCTGAGATAGGAATCAAAAATTGTGCTTTTGACGAGGATTTTTTCAGAGCCTTCATAAGTAAGGTGAAAAAGCTTAGCAAACTCAGAATAAATGAATACAATGGGAAGAACCTTGATAGAATCATAAGAGCGATAACCGCCCAACAATTTCAATTAAAAACAATCGAGTTTTCTGGAATTTTAGAGCATGGACCAATCTCAAATGGACTTGACGATAAAATCGAGGTAGAATTGCTAGCGTTACTCGAACATCTTCAAACAGTCGAAAATTTTTCTAAACTAAGTTTCACGAATCATTGTTTCTCAAGCAATTTCTTGGATAGATTCTTTGCCAGTTTGCCAAAGCTGAAGAAAATATCTTCTTTTACATGGGATTCTAATGATTCAGGTTTCTTAAAAGGCTTTCAGAGTTTTGATATCCCATTGGAATCAGTTGAAAAGCTAAATTTCAGCGGAAACGAATTGAGCAATTTCAAAAGTATTGAAAAATTCGCAGTAATATTTCCAAACATCAAATGTTTATCACTACGGAATTGCAACATCAGCTGTAGTCAATTGCAAATACTAATGACAAAAGGGTTTCCAAATTTGAAAGCACTTGATGTATCGAGCAATTCACTAGGTGATAAGATCTTCGAGCTCATAAAAGATCTATCTTTGGAGAAACTGGTTCTGCAATCATGTAATTTAGAATTTCAATCAAAAGAACTAATTCCTCTTCCAAAGAGTCTAACTTATTTGGATATCAGCGTCCAAGACGGATTTCGCAAGGCAGAAATTTTGCAGAACTTAGCAGCCTTTTTAGAGCCAGCTTTAAAGTCATCACCTTCGCTCAGGATCATTTGCTATGGATTAGAACTGAACTTGGAAAAACTGGGCTTATCTCAGCATCAAAAGAGAATTTCTTATGGTTTGATCACCACGAAAGCCAAAGAAAACCATTTGAAAATAAACCAAGAATTTAAGAAAAGGTGCGACCCTGAGAACGAAGAGGAATATCTGTATCGAGAACTCAGGAAAATTAGCCTAAAAAAAGAGAAACCAAAAGATGAAAGAGCTTTTGCGAGCTTGGTTTATGAAATGAATTCACCAAAAGCCATTAAAGACGGTATATTACCTAATGTGATAGACCTGGAAGGGATCAAATCAGAGAAGAACTTATATGTACAGTCATTTGCTAAGAATATTAATTTTCCAAGCAGCAAAGATGAGATTCCTCCAACCTCAAAAGATGCTCTAATACTATTGAAAAATGCGTTCAATTTCTTTGGAATTGATTATCAACAGTTTAATGCAACAAATTGTCAAGGGATAACAACAATGATTGGTCGTCTGCCTTTGAATGAAAAAAATCAAAACTTCTCTTTGATTAATTTTAAGGTAGAAGCGTTTTTTTGAGGATGAAATCATCAAATTGACCGTGCCTTTTACAACGGACAATTCCAAACCGTTAGCGATGAAAATGAAGCACCGATCGCAGCATATTACAAGGGCAAATGAAGAGATTGTCATTGAGTTGCTAAACCTTCTAAACACAACCCTCAAAGATTTTGCTTTTGGAATAAATCGTGAAGACCTTGAAAGTGGAGAGGCATTTATTCAGACTTCTTATTTCCCTCTATTGGATGACGATGATGATTGTGTGCACTGGTTTATCACTCAGTTTGATAGAATGATGATAATGGTTGGAATCTTGCAAGAGACAAGAATGTTTGATCGCATTATGATAGAAGACCCTTCTTTGTTTCGTCAAAATACACTGCTGAAAATACAAAGAGCTTTAAGGAGTTATGAAAACAGAACCGAAGTTGAATGAAATTTTGTAATGTTCCGTGGTTAAGGGGAGTGTTCCCTTCATGTAAAGGTTGATAATAGTTGTTATAATTTAGGGCGTTCTTAATTCGAATCTTTTTCATCTACTTGGCATTGACGGGATAAATTGGTGTCGTAGAGAGAGAGCTGCTAGATTCTGTACTATGCACATTTACCAGATCATCAAGTATTTGAAAACGCTAGATTAAGCTCTCAGAAGACTGTGAATTACATTTGATGATAAGAAAATTACTCTAAGTGAAAAAATTCGGCAATAATGGTTTAATTTCATATCTCTATTTATTGTTCTGGTTCTGTTCTTCCAAGCATATCAAATGAGCTTGCCAATTATTCCATAAAGACTTATTGACTAAGAAAATGCAGAGTATTCATACATCCTTTTTCTTAAGAAATCAAATCTTCGGCAATAATCAACAGAGAGCTGCTCCGTGTTTGTAAATTAAAGCATAATTTGGTGCCAAAAATTTATTTTTTACACTTGCTTCAACTGTCTATCTTGAAGGAAGCCATATACAAATTCTTCTTTCAATTCACTCAATTAGACCAATCTATCCTCTGAAGAGTTTGTCTTACAACTATGAGAACCAAGAGAATGAAGTAGATCTTCAAATGGGAATCCGTTTGCCAAATCAGAGCGATGAAGAACCTCTCGGATTGCTTCAAAAGAACCTCCTGAGCATGCTCAGATCTTTAATTGGTTTATCCTCAGTGATTCCAGATTCGAAATTAACATTCTGTTTAAGCCAGCGATTGGGAAAACTCAGTCAGTTAATACTGGCTGACTTCACTTACTATGTGAGAGATGCTTCGTTCTTCGCAACTCGGCCAACTGTCGTTCTTTTTGAGGTTCCTCTATCTGAATTAATAATTTTGGATTGACTGGATGTGTTCCAATGGTAATCATAGTTCCTTCTAACAAGAAAAGGGGAACCGTTGTCGCAAAATCAATTCCGTCTAAAATAGGATCTAAATTTCGATTGTTATAATTTATTACAATACTGACTATTATAGAGATCATTCCGATTTTCAATCAGCAATTTGATTTTTCCAGAACCTCAGATTGCAAATCTAAAAGCTTCTGACCCAATTCAGCTATAATCACGTGAAAGAAGATATGTTCTTGGAGTATTCACCAAAAGGCAAGACTAATTCACACCTTGATGACAATTTTTACGTTCGAGGTCGCAAAATATTTTTATATAAACTCTTTGCGCTTCTAGAAGTATTTTCCACTCTGGTGATATTTACATTAAACTGATACTCAGGAGAACAAACACCCTGATATTATCAGCTGGACTCCTGACGGAGAAAAATTTGTCATTAAAGATCCATCGCTCACTGCGAAAGAAATACTCCCGAAATTATACAACCATAATAAGTATTCCTCTTTCACAAGACAGGTAAATGACTCTCTTATTATGGAAAAAAGAATTACTGTTAAATGCTCAGTTGAGTTTCTATTGTTTCAAAAGAATATCAGACAAGGTTGGAAACCGAGTTTATTGCCATCCTTATTTTGTGAAAGGAAGGAGGTAATAGTCTCTTTTGATAAGAACGAAACTAGCAAGTCACAAGAGATTTATTAGAGAAAATTGAAAGAATAAAGCAGAAGCCAAACCCAACAGCAGTTGAGAAACCCAAGCATCATACAGCCAGAAAGGATACGGATCCTGAGGTATAATAATGAATGTTTAACGTGAAAGAATTTAAGAGATATCATCTTAGCAGCAGAGGTTACTCATGGAAATTGCGAAGTTGACTGAGCAATTGGAAGAGTCTAGAGGGATTATCAAAAGTCTTGAGCTTGAGAACGCCCGCCTTAAGCAGGAATTAAGTCAAATAACTATGTAATTAGCATTGAATAAAACGACTGACTTTTGCACACCTTTAGGAAAAAAGAAGTTCCTAAGAGAGATATGCTTGATTTACCTCAAGTGCCGCAGCTACCCAGATACCTTGCAAGACCACGTTTTAATGTGGGCGGTCAAGACTTCTTCAAACATGATATATCGCTGGAGCCGAAAGAGACAGCGAATTCATTTTCGATGCAGATGGATCAGAAAAGCCTAAGAGAACAGCATGCCAATGAAGTAATAATTATTTGAAAAAATAATATTTCCTATTATAAAAGTTTGAAGCCAAGAGTAGAATTCACAATGAAACATTGCTTGTGCCGCAAAGACCGAGATATTTATTTACCGGCACCAGGAAAGCGCTGAAAGGTGACTCTGGGAAGGAACAAACTTTAAATACCGATAAAACAAGAATTACAACGCGATTAAACGTTGATCCAGCAGCTCGGCGGGTAACATCAAGGCAGAAAATTTAAGTAATTGAGGATTGAATAAAATAGAGTGAGGTTGAAGAAATATACGGCGACCCTCTTCAGAAATCACATGACATTCCAGATGCTGAAGATTTTTTCAATGAGCATTGCTCGTTCCATAGCTGAGGTTGAGACTGTGAATAAAAAGCATGGACGCGAGCCATGTTGAGGTCGTGAGAGAGAAATTTAAATTTCTTTGCCATCACTCTGCTCTGCTACAAGGCATAGATTTTCGAGAATGGCTGTAGGTAGTCGGAAGTTCTGGATTCTTTATTAATTGCAAATAATTCAATGAAACTTTTCATGTAAATTTCAGAAATAGGAAATTCGCGTGATTTTCAAAAACATGTTCCTATCCCAGCAATTCATTCTGTGTATGCTTTTTTAACAAAAAAATAATAAGAATTTCTATATTGTGTGGATCTTTGATCGAAATATGGACTTTTTTTGTTCCAGACATATTAATAAGGAATTCATAGAGAATAATGGGTGGGTTTAGTTTAATCTCAATGATTTTAACAAAAGAGAAAGGATTTTGCTATTTCAAAAAAAAACACAACGTTGACAGTATTTTTGGAATTTCAGCTTGGGATTGGAAATGGGGCAATTGTTCTATATTTTATTAAAGGAAAATAAATTTTTTTGATAAATAAAACTGCGAGCAAAGAGTGAGCTAACCATTCCCAATGCATATCAACGGCGATTTCGATCTTGAGGAATTCCTCAAAATAATCAACCCTCGCTCTCATCGAAAACCTCGACCCTCTCCTGGCTTTGCAAAATACCAGCAAATTCTCCAAAAATCACGATTAAAAGCGCGTTCGCAGACTCCGACAAGGCCAGCCGCCACTGAGTTGACTGAAGAAGACTACAAGATGGCTCAGCAACCCCTTGAGTATTTCCTGTTTCAGAGGTATCACAAACCCGAACGTCTACCTCCCTACCGCCCCTCCGGGAGAGCACTTACCCAAAGATTCCATCAGCCTCACCTCGGCGTCCCTCGTGTCTTACCTGACAAGAATAATCCCAAGCGAGCATTTTTATTACTGGAACCTGAACCAAAGAAAGAAGAAAATCAAGATTCCCGAAAACCAACAAGCAACGATAAATTGCCCCTTCTATCAGACAGAAGTTATAATAATATGACTCCTGAGCGCTCACGAGAGCGAATAACTCCCACAAAATTGAGCTTGAGACAGCATATTCAGACTACGCCGACGGATAGAGGTTCGAGAGTTCAAGATAATTCTAATTCCAATATATCTCCAGCAGAATTTTCATTTCACCAAGATAGGCCCAGTCCGAGATTCTCGAGTATGGTGGCCGATAACGATACGCATAAACATGCAGAAACAGAAAGGATGCTACAGAACCATCATCATCACCATCACCATGATAATTCTCCAGACGATAAGCAGTTTTTAATCCCAGTGATGGAAGAGAAAATGAAACAAGAACTGAGAGGGTATTATTGGAAGTATCAGCATCATCACTACAAAGCCAGCGATTCGAAGCATCATTGCGATCATACGGATCAAGGAAAAAATAATGATACTTATGAGAAACACCTAAAGAAAGTTCTCAAAAACCCCACACTTTGGGAAGAAGTGAACCAATCCCAATCCCAAGAACACAAGAGTGAAATTTACCCACATACTGAGCGATCATTAACTCAGAATGAGTCGAGAAAAGTGAATCCTGGAGGTTTTTCTTATAGAAATCGCAGTTATCATAAGAAAAATGCGTTGTCGGAATTGATTCTGAAAAAACATCAAGAGGAAAGAGAAGAGCAAGATGATAAAAAATTATTAAACGAGGTGGAGATTATTTCTGCAAGGTTGAAAAGTCGGAAGAGAGTTCCGATGTAATTTCAATTGGAGACCGAGAGGAATTATGTGAATATTACACTCTTTTTTCTTTTCTTTTTTAACAAAGCAGAATATCAAACTTTTTTTTAACACCCATATTCATTGGAGTGTTACATAAGATTATTGTCATTAATTTGACACATCTGGCAGAGTTGCCAGAGGTTTTATAAATTGAACCAGCCAGGAGTATTTACCTCTAATAATAGCTGTTCTGTGCTGCTATTTTCACTATTTCGTTTTTCATAAACTCACTTTTCTTGCAGAAGCTGTAAAACCAAAAAGATAGATCCTCCTATCGAAAGATTCGAGAGAATGGCAGCATTAATAATTCTCACTTGAATTTACTATATCGAGGTTGATGGCAATCCTCACTAAAAAGAGCGCATTGAGTAATGACTGTGGTCTCTGTTGAGTTGACCATTTTGAATGAGCTCAATTTAACAGTTAATGAGGCTAATTTTTGTTAATACTTAAAAAAAAACTGCTTACATAAGTATATTAGTTGTATTGAAAATTTATATTCTTATTTTTCTATCTAAACATGAGCTTCCAGGTATTTCAAAAAATTCTCTCAGCCAGACTTTACATGGTTTCTAGACCACAGAATCAACTAAAGAAGAGTTCAGAAAATACCTCGAAAAAGCCGGTGTCATCGACCAGCTGACTAGAGTCCTCGTTGGTCTTTACGAAGAACCAGACAAACCCAATAATGCTATAGAGTAAAACAGCAGCTTCCTCCTCAAAATCTTAACCCTGCTGTTTTGGATAGCTACATCAAGCGATTTTTAGGCTCTCCAACTGATATCGATGTCGACAAGCTCAAAATTGAATATGAAAAGCTCAAGGATGAAAATCTCAAGCTCCAAAAACGTGTAAAAGAACTCGAAGATGAAGTAACTTTTCTCTAAATGGCATTTCGAGCTTATTCTTCTCTAGTTGAAGCAATTAAGACCTGAAGATAGCTAAACAAGCTTCTTACTTTTAGATAATTATGGACCGAATTTCTGAAATGCTCTCATCTATTTCAACTTGCATAATTTGATCTCTTTGCACTTGATGAAAATTGTTCAGCTGTCAGTTCCGTAATAAATGTGCAATTCAAAGGATTTAAAAGCAATTGTCTGAACCATTATTGATCTTTTTGGAGAGTTTAGAAAGGCCAATAGGTATTAATAGAATTAGTCAAACGTTGTAGACTTGAGGAAGGTTAATACACGAGGAAAAAGTGAAGTTAAGCGGCTCAGAGATTTATAGCATTATTCGACTATTTTAGTATCATCCATTGCTTCCATAAGTTAGGAAGGTGGGCAGAAATATTAAATTTGAGTTTAACTAACCATTACATGTGTAATGTAATCAGGGTAGCAGTCAATATTAGTGAAAGACAGTGCCTATGCCACTTTTTTTATCAGCCAAATCAAATATTATGAAAAAGTCGTACGTATGAATGGAACGTGATTAATATCTAGTCTGAAATCTTTAAAATCTCCTTTGGGAGAAGGATCTCATTCTCCTCACTCAATACGAGCATATTTCCTAATTTCTTCTCATTATCTGTCTTAACCATACAAAATGCTTAGTTGCTTTAACATTGGATTCAGTGCTCAATTCAATTATCTTTCTTCCAATTACTGATCTCTTAGCTGTTCAGTACTAAATTTTCCCATTACTCTCAAAATCAGAAGAAATTTCAATTAAACCAAGAAAGCAATACCAATTATAGCTCTTCACAAAATGGACGATTATATCTTCATTCCATAATTCTTTCTCATCAAAGGTACAACAATTCTTGGATCTAGAGAGAAAGAAGAGTTTATTTAGATTTATTGAGCTAATTTCAAAGTGAATCAGTTGACTTATTTCCAACAGTATGGAGTGTATAGCAACTATTTGCCATGCTTATTTAAGAGTAAGAAAAAAAACTTTCTCATATTCTTCTTATTAGCAACTTATATTACTCAAAATAAATTAAAAAAACTTTCCAATTCATTAGGTTGCCAAATTTCCCTTTCATATTATTGCAAGGGGGTTGATCCCTCTAAACGTAAATTCTGTAATTTCTCAGTTCTAGAAACCTGGGAATAGATGAGAGCCTCCAAATTGATTGTGGATGTCCATGCTATCATTACTGCCACCAGAGAGTCTATTTGGCACTCCCATATCAAAGAATGACTTCGCAGTTTCTTTTTGGAGATCGGCTTTAGAGTCTCTCTGATTCATCGGCTTTTTCCCTGACGAAATCTTCATATTTGCAAAGTCCTGATGTAATTTGCTGACGTTCCCTGCTTGATGTACATTGCTCGCAGTTTGTGCACTCGGAAAGTTAAATAGTGGACTACTCATCTGCCAGTTATGCATCTCGCTTTCATTAGCTTGCATTGCGGAGAGTGATTTTTGGAGATTCTTGTGGTTTAACGAATTCACGAAATACAGTTCTCCTTTAGTTAAATCCACAACGGCGAATTGCAGGTTATTCGCTCCGATCACTTTGTTGGAATTGTCATAGAATTCTTTCAAACTTTTTTCTTTGAGATTGAGGTCAATGGTGTCATTGATATTTAGAGGGGCCACTAATAAAATGAAATTATTAGCCAGAGGAAAAGCAAATATGAGTTTTACAATTATCGTTCATTTCTTCCATGGTGTTTTCTCGAATAACTCCAAGAGAATAGCCGAGTTGACGGGCTGAGAATCCACTATTTTTCGAGGTAAATAGCGGAGCTGGCTTCAGAAAGTCTTCTCCAATCTTCATGCCTGACTTGTTAATCACATTGGGACCTAATTTATCGTCCATTTTGGGAAGTCCAAGGCTTTCAAAATTGAAATTGGGAAAACTCTGAGAAAACAGATCGGAGTTTTGCTGGTTTGTACCACCCGCGCCATTTTTCTGTGGATACGCGAGGCCTCCAGTCTTCAAGTTCTTGCCAGTCTGGATCCCAGCTAAGTTTTGACGCAAAGCCGAATGCTCGTCTAGCATAGAAAGGAACTGGTTTCCACCAGTGTTTTCTTCGCTTATCAGCTCTTTGAGGAGGTTTACTTTGTTTAGGATTCTATTCTCTGTGGTTCCGTTATCGCTAGAGTAAGCTCTCCTTCTCTTCTCGAAGGTTGGTATATCCGTGAACGTATTCAACTCTGGGAATCTACGCTCAAATGACATTGTGGTGTCATTTGACTCCTGTCTTTTGTCAAGAAGCCCGCTGTTACTGTTATTCGAAGCCATATTCTTGAGAATGACGTCTATAATCCTTTGGGTCACTCTTCGCTCTCGTTCAGCTTGGTTATCTGACTCTGAATCAAGAGAGTTGACAGATTGAGACTCATAACCCAGTTCATGCATGAATTTCTTGTAGAGAGAGTTCCAGCGGTTTTTGACAGAGTTTTCGGTTCGGTCTTTCATCATTTTAGAGATATCTGCCCACTTTTTCCCTCCAACAGTGAGGAAATATTTAAGCATGCGCAAGTCTTCTTCATCAGTCCAAGGACCACGGTTTATCGCCGGATCAAGATGGTTAATCCAGCGCTCTCGGCACTGTTTTCCATGGCGATAGACTTGAGAATTACACCGAGCGTTCAATTCCGCTGCGATTTCTTTCCAGTGGTTTCCGCGACCTTTCTCTTTCATTATCTGCTTGAGCATATCGTCCTCAAATGGAGTCCAAGGTGCTTGAGTCAGCTTCGTCTTTAAAAAGCTAAGCCATTGGAGTTTCAGCTGCTCAGCCTTGCGCCCAGGGAAGAATGTCGCAATGTAATCCCAATTCGAGTCATTCTAAATAAATCGCAATATTAGTCATATGGAACTAGAAAATAAAAATTACCAGTGAAGAGAAGTCTTTTTCTTCGGACTTGCAGATGTAAGTGACAATCGAAACAAGGACGATGTTTTCGTCTTCATTCCAAGCTCTTCTGCCTGGTTTTCCAGTAAACGTGGTTTTTTGTAAAATCTTTTCGTAGTAGTCACTTAATGACTCAGGGTCAAGGACTTGGTCGAGTTTAAGTAGTAAATCCTTTTTCAGCTCGTTGAAGAATCCTTTGGGATTGACTTGGGCCACATACTTGCTATGGAACTCGTAAAAGCGTTCTCTCAGCCGCTTCATGTGAGCTGAAATCTCCCGCTCATCTTTAACTTTGCTCTCGTCTTCATCGCTAGAAGCGTCACTCCCTTCTGCTTTCAGGTCGATCTTCATGCGGTCGCTTCCTTCGCTTGGTTTAACTAGAGAAGTTTCGTAATGTCAGGATAGTTTTCAAAATGAAGATGATTACTTTCTTTAAATAGTGGACTTTGGAAGAAAGGCTCTCCTTCGTCGTCAAGGTTGCCGACTTCAGAGCGTGTTCGTTTACGAGACATTGAGAAAGTTGGTGCAATTGGATTAAATGGCAAAAGTGAAAATTAATATACAAATAGGAAGGCAGATGAGCTCATAAATTGTTGGAGAGAACAAAGAGAAGGATTCCATTACTGAATCAGAAAAGCGTTCGTATAAAAATTTGCAGTTAATTTTTTTTTATCAAAAAAGTCAGCTAATCAGAAGCACTTTTAACACGCCAAACGCGATTAAATATGTTAAATCATAATAGTTCTTTCTTGCAAAGCTGGTTTTACAAAAGCATAGCTTTATTGAGTAGCCAGGCAAGGATTACTTGTAACAAAAAGGTCCAAACTTATTGAACTATTTAAGTTTTTGCTCTTTGATCCAAATGAAAAACGGCTTATGATTGGCCACTAATTACTTTTTACAGGTATTAGCTCTTATTAGAAGCTTAATTAAACGCGCGTTCTGGACTTGCCTTTACAAGGCGACAGAAGAAGGAGGGTGTTAGCTGTTTTTTAGTGGAAATAAACAGAGGAACAATTTACCTCCTTCTAGAAGCCCGAAGCGCTGAAAATAAATTTTGCGTCAGAAGGCAATTCAGTAATTTTTAAAACTCATGGAGTTTGAGCAATATTAAAGTGGAAGAGCCAGTTTGTAGAAGCCCTCGATTTACTCGATTGTTAGCTGTTACATGACGATGAGCTAGATAAAGCGTAGAGAAGACTAAGCTCATGACATTCTTAGAAGATGAAAAGGATGGATTTTGGTTTGAACTGACAAGTTAAATTTACATCACATACGTGTACATACTGTTTCAAACTGGTTCAAGGGAAAAGAGCCCCTTTCTATTTGTGTTAAGTGACAGTTTTACTGGCACTTTTATTCTTCGTTTTCCGCTCTTAATGAAAAGAGACCGAAATTCTCAGAGCTTTAAAAGCAATAGAGCATACGACCTCATTTCATGAAGTACTTTTTCATTAATTTGAAGTGAATCAGGCCGACGAAAATCTGTTCACTCACAAAGAAGCATAGATAGCTCCTTTTCGTCTTCACATTAACATTCGCAAAAAATAGCCCATACGTTGAGTAGAAGTTCATTATCTTTGTTTGCGGTTTCCCTTAAGAATTTTGTTAGAATTAGTAGCTCCTAATCACAACTATATAGAATATGAGGTCGCTCATGCTAATCTCACAACACACAGAACTTCTACAAAGCAGATATAAAACAGTGATAATATTGAGAACAGGTTTTTTTTTTGGGTAAAAAAGGTAGTTTCTTCTTCATCCTTTTCTCAACGTTTCTCTTTGCATGAAATATGATATGGTTTTTCTGGAGACGCACACAATGTGATACAAAAGAGGAAATATCCTGCAAAGAAATTTAATATTTTGACTCTGTTATCTAAATGCTATTCAAATTCTTTGTTATTAATTTCCAAGAAAAAACATAAAAATGGACCGTTTACAGCGTCGCCGAGCGAAAAACTTTGCAGAATTCTGGGGATCTTTCTTCATCAACTTCACCATCCAAAATATCAACGTCGGCAACGCCTACTACACACCTTTCGTCATTGGAACTGCCTTTTTTATCTCAGTCTTTTTGGCTGCCAAGATCTCTGGAGGCCATCTGAACGCAGCAGTCACCTTTTCCGTCTATCTCAACGCTCGCAAGCGCGATCCATCAGAACCGTTTGATAAATACGCCTGGGAAATCGCTTATCAAGTTCTTGGAGGCTTAACAGCTGGATTTTTGACTTTCTTCATGGGATTTACTCTTGTGGCACTTGAGCCATCGAATGAAATAACCTTGCTGGAAGCTGGTATTCTCGAGACTTTCTTCTCGATTTTGCTCTGTTTATGCTACGCAAACTTGAGCGATCCTAAATTTCCACCATCTGATCCTGTGATTGCTGGAATCATTATAGGTGCCACTAAGTTCCTTACAAATATGACCCTCGGTAACCTCACTGGTGGAATAATCAACCCATCGACTGCATTTTCGATTGGGCTTTCTCGAGCGATATTTATTTCTCCTGAGGGCATGCAGATAATGTGGCTGTATGTAATCGCTCCGTTGGTTGGAGCTTTAATTGCACATTGGTTCTATGAAAGATTCATGAAGGATGAAATTGCTAAAAGAGCGTCACAAAGAATGCAATCGGCGATTAGCGATCATGGAAACTAATCCACCTTTGTTATTATTGTTATTGAAGTTGTTTTTGTATTTATGCAAGGTGGAAGGAAAAAAAAAATTCACATTCAACATATTAGTAGGTAAAAGAATAACTTTGAAATGAGAGATACTCTTATCTTGAATAAATTGCAGTTATGAAGTTTGTTCGAGCGATACCTTGCTTGAGGTTCGACTATATGAACTTGAAAAATAATTTTCTCTCTTATCTACATGCATTGAAGTAAGAACGTAATCTTGGTAATATCTATTATCATTATAAGAGATGTTCAATTGCTGTCGAGACACTCTTCGAGTGTGGCGGCTGATAACAGAATGGAAAGTGAATAGAATAATTACAATGTTGGAGTGAATCGTTTATTGTTGAAGAAACCTATTGATTTCCTATTATAAGCAATAATGCTACTCTGAAGTTTCATTTATTTTGAGAAATTACTTTGAACTCTTGATAGAATAGCAAAGAAGTCAAACTATATCTTCCACTTTAATTCGAGTGAGCTTATACGCTAACGAGTAATAAAAGCTAAGTAGGAAATTTCTACTAGCTCTCTGCACTCCCTGTAATCTTAATAAATTTTGCAGAGCCCTTGGATATTAACTATCTTTGGAGCACATATTGTTTTTGTAGGTTACAAAATGATTTATTTAAGTTTTTATCCTAAATAACTATGCTGAAGTTATGTACAAGCATTGATTTTACGTTAAACGTTTGGAGTGCCTACTTACTCATACTTTTGGAATTTGTCTGAGTTAATACTGGAAAAAAATATCGAAGGAGTACATATTAAAAATAAACATTACGTTTCATTGGTCCACTCACAATAAAAAACCCCCAAAAAATCAGGTAAAAACTATAAAATCCTTAATTAATAGACTAATTTCTAATCTAAACAGTAGCGATTTAATCTATAATATTTTCTGACTTAAAGAGAGATCTCAGCTGGTTAATTGACACAGGTTTCGTCAAGAGCATCTCCATTCCGCTTTCCTTCGCTTTAGTTTCGTAATAATGACCCGAATGCCCTGAAAGCCCTATTATAGGCACTTGCCGTCCTGGGTCTAGGTTTTTGATTAGATGCTCCGTCGCCTCGAACCCATCAATTATAGGCATCTCACAGTCCATGAGCACAATGCCAATATCTTTTCTGTTCAACTCAAACGCCTTAACAGCTTCATTTCCATTAGCTGCCGATATACAATCCAATCCCAACGCGCTCAACATCTTCTGCATCATGTCCAAATTGAACATGTCGTCTTCAGCAACCAGCACTTTCTTTTTCCTCTTAACATCGCTTCTTATAGACATACATTCCTCGTTTTCTAAAATATTCAATTCTTTCAACGTACTCAGCAGAGTGTCATAGCTCGCTGGCTTATTAAGGAAAACATCCGCCTTGTACGGTCCGTTGATATCCAGCAACTCGCACTGAGTAGCGGGTTCAGTGTTTGCAGTCAAAACAATAATTTTCGTCGGCTTCCAGCCCATCTCCTTCTCGTAGTTCCTGATCATCTGGCAAGCCTCTTTGCCATCGAGCACTGGAGTATCAAGATCCAAGAGAATAAAGGCAAAATACTCGCTAGGCTTACCCATAAAGAGGTCAATAGCTTCCCTTCCATTAGAAACTAATAATATGTTTCCAATCCCACATTTCTCAAGGAACTTGCGATTTATCTCTTGATTGTAAGGAATATCCTCAACTACCATGCAATTGATATCTATCTTCAAGTTTAGTTGGCTTGAAGGTCCAGTTGTGCTTCTTTTCATCGCAGGGGCAACGATTCTAGAGTGAGATTTTATCATGATAACAAAGCAAGTTCCATAGTTTGCTGCTGAATACACCTCGATCTTCCCATCCATTATCTCAACCAATTCCTTCGTGATCCAGAGCCCAAGTCCCGTGCCAATTTGGCGTTTTTGAGACTCTTCGTTGACTTGGCCGAACTTTTTGAACAAAGAACTAGTTTGTTCGGCAGTCATCCCGCAGCCCGAGTCAACGATCTCAATCCGGAGGTACCCAGGTCTCTCCTCGTTGATCTTTTCGCCAACGTCGGCTAAACTACTCGGTCGATTGGATAGGTCAGTTGTCGATTTAGAGAATCGTTTAGAAGCAGCAGTTAATGTCTCGAAATTGTAGTTCTCTCTTTCGTCGAATTCCTTATTGTTTTGAAATTCTTCCAGTCCCATATTGAACTCCGTAAATGAAAACCCGACTCGCGACAGGTGCTTCGGCTTCATGTCCAATGGATCGATTTGAGTCCCAGGGATAAACTCCCCGTAAATTCTAACGTAGCCTTTGTCAGTGAATTTTGTCGCGTTTGATACCATATTGATCATGATTTGCATGAGCCTATGCTTGTCAAAGTCCAAATAGTCTGGAGTATTCACATCGAGACATAATGTGCCGGTGAGCCGTTTTTTGCGGATGATCTCAGTGCAGACAATCCACATCTTCTCCATAAATTCTCTTATGCTGCAGACACCGACTGAAACTTCCAATTGATGCGAGGAGATCTTGGCTGTATCAAGCACGTTATTTAGCAGCTGCAAGAGAATCTCACCACAGACCTTAGCGTCTTGGAGCATTTCGAGAGCTTTGTCGTCGGAGATCGTCTCGATAAGCACCTCGATGTTGCCCAGCAGACTATTAAGAGGATTCCGAATCTCATGTGAAAATTTTAGAATGAAGTTTTCTCTTTCGCTGAGAATGGCTTTGAGTTCTTGGGTTTTTTTGACGAATCGATTTTTGCTCTCTTCGTTCATAATTTTGAGGTTATTGATTTCTTCTTCCATTGCCCGCTTCTGGGCGGAGGTCCGGGATCTTTCAAACGCGACCATCCCCACAATGATGTAACTTAAGAAGACGCAAGCGAAGAATTGTAGCATCGATGTCTTTCTCAACAGCCATGAATATATCTACAAAACGAGTCATTTAATATCAAAATTTAATAATTTGACTGGTTGATTTTACCTCTTTTTCTTGAAGTCTCTCAATCTCTAAGGACAGTCGCAAGGTGGCAAAAAGTATCCAGGCGAGAGCATTCGATATCACCAAGACAAATAGGGATTTGATATTATCTTCAAAAACGGTCATAAACATCATCATAAGGAAATTGGAACAGGCTCCAATAATCATGCTCTCTGGTATGAAGCTGATAAATAGCACAGGTAAGATGCCTACATAAATGTGGCAGAGCATTTTTGGGATTGAAAATTTTGATCTTCCAAGCCAGAAACCAACTGATAAAAGCAAGCATTTGAGAACGAATAGTTCAAAAGTGTCTTGGTTATAGACCGGAAATACGAATCGGAAGCAGCAATGTACCGGAATGAATGACATGATGAGGATACTTCGTGCTGGAATAGCTTTAAAAACGTCTGGCATTTTCGAAACTTCGAACGTAAACACTGTGGAGGAAGGATTTTTACTAAGAGATTTATAAAGATTGATCTTTTTTATTCTATATAAAATGGAAAAAATGAGATCGCTTGTTATTGTTTAAGACTCTAAATTAAACTGACTCTTGCTGATGACGTATTATCCCGAAACTTTTTCTCAGCGAACTATCAAGTAACGAATGAAAAATATTATCAGTATATAGAAAGGATGCTGTGTTCCAATCAGTTTTCAAAAAATTGACGTAAGGCATTTTAATTTTACTTTACTGAATATCTTCTTTACTAAGAACTGTCATATCAATTTAAACGTTGTCACTGTTGTAGCTACCTTCATTTATGGGGTCGAAATCCTTTTTGCTATCCATAGTTGGTAGAGGTATCACATTGTTTCGAAAAATTCGCTTAGACTAAGTTTGGTGCTCTCAATCTTTTGTGAGGGGGAAGAATGCAACTGCTGGTTGAAAAGCCCGCTGGTTATGAAAATTTTGGAGATTGGATTGTTCTACTGAAAAAACTTCTTTCGGGGTTAAAGGTTTTTATTAATGAAAGAAACTTTTGGATTAAGCTTCAGTAAGGGTTGTCCAGAGAGTATTAAAATTATGGAATGGGAATATTCTCCCTGAAAGTTAAAAAGAAGGTCTTCTAAAAAATGAAATTTGATCTTAAACTAGATCGTTGGAATTCCATCCAGTAATATTTAAAGTACAATGCCATAGAAAAATGCCTTGATAAAATCACTCAGAAAGCATTAAGCTTAAAAGGAAGTTTAGAAATGGAGAGCTAAGCGCACAAGAAAGTGTAATCTTCAACTAGTTGGTTCAGTTCAAGCGGAAAAGAGAGAAGAAAGATCGGGAGGTGTAAGGTTCTATACTGATTATTAAAAAGTAATTAATAAATTTTCTATTTCGAAGAGTGGGTTGTGTTAAACCTCTATTGTCTTAAAATCGTAATATCAAGCTTTAGGTTTGCATGCTGATAGTTTAAGAGGACTAATTCGAGAAATATTGCTTGCCTGAGATTTTTTGTTAGATAAGAGGGTTTATGAATGAAAATAAAATTTTTCAGAAAATAAGAAGAGAAATGAGAAAGAAAAGGAAAATTAGTTTGGTATAGAACAAAACTCAAAAAGACAAGGCAAAGTCTGCGAGTTCGTCAATTGATTTGGATAGTCGAGGAGGTATTTTTCAATTATATTCACACCTACTGATGAATGAACATATCGAATACCTCTTGAGTTTCGATGAAAATATATAGTATCTAGTTTAGCTCTACTTCGATTGTGATTTTTCTAAGCGAATTATTCGAACTCATCCAACAGATACTTCTTGAATTCTCACAATCGGTTTTGGTGCTCTGATGATCTTCTATATACCCCGGACACTTATTTAAAACCAGTTCTCATGTATTAGATAGCAGTAAACGAGAAAGTTTGGTGAACTAAGATCAGATATATATATATGTCTCGATACTGATCGTCAATTCATAAACAAATTTCTCAAAACTAAACCTTGTTACTTCAGAGTATTATTATCGACCAAAATTCGGTCGTGTATTAGAACAGAGACCAATTCCTTCGTGTTTTCGGTTGATCTTGAACTACTGACTTTTCAAGACCAAGATGGATGTGTTTTCTACAACGAAGTCAAAGAGTAATCTTACTTCAGATGTATCAGAGAGTACATTGATCTAAGAACATAATATTGAGAGAAAGTTTCAGCCAAATTTTAGAATTTGGAATGTTCTGCGAGATTAAGGCAACCCCTTGCATTCAGCTTGAAATTCGAAAAATTCGGAACTTCTGAAGTCTAGAAGGCAGCCATAAAATAGAGTTTTTATAATTAAATTGCTCACAAAAACTCACTCTACATCTCACTTTAAGTCAGAGACAGTGACTTCGCACTTTGCTTAAATTCCCAAAGAACATATAGTATTCTCCATAATTACACCAACATGAGCTTCAAAAGAGAGCAGAGATATTAGCTGGAATTATGCTACTCATCTGTGGATTGGAGGCGGAAAAAAATTAGAAATCAGCTTTGATATCTTCACTTGATTACGCATTACAGCATTTTGCTTGATCTCTCTTGAAATTATATGGATCTGACACTATAAGCAAGACATTTGCAGTATAACTCGCAGAATGCAATAAAAATAGCATCAGGCTTTTGATTTTGATATCGATGTAGAATTTCGAAGAGTAGGAACGACAAAATACAGTGCTGACTCTATCTTATCGTACTTTTTTTTTAGATATCTCATTTTGCTGGGTCTACCAGATCGCCATCAACCCAAGGGTCTCTTTTGCAAATATTTTTCTATTGAAAAAATGAAAATACACAATATGATGCTGCTTGCATGATGGAATGTTCTCATGTTCCCAGCGATCAGCGATTGGAGTAGTAAAGTAACTTTGTAAAGTATGATTTTTTTCATTGTGTTATCTCAAGTCAATAGTATTTTGATCAATAACGGGACATCAGAGAATCAACAATAAAATTTAATTCATTTAATTAGCTTTGCACAATAAACTCCAACAACTTCCGATGATTGAACCGAACTCGACGCAAGGGAATCCGTCTACAAAATACCAACGTAATTCACAACCTTTTCGAGTGCATTCCTCTAACGTCACCTCAGCTTTACATTTTGTAGAAAATCAAAACGGTATCTATCAAGGGCATTTAAGTCGTACTCAAAGAAAGGAAGGCAGAGGAATCTTTTTCTGGGATAGCAGAGAACTCTATTATGGTGACTAGATCTCTTCCCTGCATGTGTAACAAGTGCGTAGGATCATGGCGAAACGATGCTATGGAAGGTCACGGTGTATTCTATTTTGCACTCGGAGGATATCTCTTTGGGATGTTTTCAAATAATAAAATCGATGGACAGGGCGCTTTACATTTTCCTAACAAAGACTTTCTAATGGGCCGATGGGAAAAAGGCCTTCTGAACGGCACTGTAGTGAGATATTTTGCTTATAATGATACTTGGGTGCTGTGTGAATATCGTCAAGGGAGTCTTTTCCGCAAAATCAAAGACGGGAAAGGGCAACCTCCTTTTGGTAAAGAGATTTTGTTCGCATTTCTCATGTATTTATTCGTTTTAGACACTCTCGGAGTCAGCAATCCTTCATGTATGACTCATTTTTTCAATGATTACAGTGATGGTGAATCAACTGTAAGCAAAATTATCATTGATAAGACAGCTAATGGCCTTTAGAATACTGAGCAGGCTCACTTTGAGCATATTCGCAGCAACAAGGAGCATTGGTTCCAAGGTATAATCTCAAAAGGGAAGCCAAACGGACTCGGAATCGCTCACACACATCTTAAAGCACATAAAAGAGGAAAGTTTGAGGTAATTTGTTTCTGAAAGCAGCACTCGATTGATTATCAAACAATAGGAGGGTCATTTGGAAGGTCCAGGCCGCATCATGTTCTCCAATGGAGATATTTACGATGGGTTTCTTCGAAGGGGAAAATTTCATGGATTTGGTATAACTACGGAATATTTTGACCTGAAAATAACTTATATTGGAAGGTACCTATTACCAGCGAGATAAAAATAAGTGGCATCATGGATTATATGAAGATGATTTCTGCAAGCAAGTCATTAAAAACGGAAATGGATATCCTTACACAATTCCAAGTATATTATCAAATTTACGAAATTTCCTTATATTTTATGTAAATTCCAGCTGCTCTAAAAGAGAAACTGCACCCAAAAAGCCCTCATTTTATTAATTCATCTCTCTCGCCAGATGTTTTGTACCTCGCAGACGACGATACCTTCATCCTCGATCAATTTCTACAATATCCTGGAGCAGGACCGCGTTCTTCGAGCCGATCTCCAACTAGAGTGTTACGTCGCAGTCTCGCTGCTAAAGACAAGAGCGCACCTCAAGACTCTGCAGCACCTGAGATTAATGAGATTGTGGAAGCTCAGGCTGCATTGCTTGGCAAAAAGAAGCCGGTCCTGACCTCATTTACGAAAAGACAGGCGGAGTCTCCTACTGATATTCTCTCGGACCAATTTTCTCAAGCTGGTCCACCTTCATCCGAAGAAGCTATAGAATCGAATCGCCAAACCCCTACTGTCCGAACCGTCTCACCTCTTTTGAGAGATAAGGACCCTAAATTAAGTCAGATCCCAGAAACCGCTAGAGATAACCCGGAAAATAATTTGACAGAGGAAGCTGTCAAAGAAAAAAACATGTTTCCAAACTTCATCTTTGAACCTCAGAAATTTAAGAATTTTATCGCTCCACGAACTGCAATGAGCGACACTGAAATACAAGGAGACATTGATGATGTCGACTCTGAAAAGGATGTGTATCCAAAAAATCATACTCGATATACTGCTGATTTTCCACCTCAAGATAAACCTCGAGGGAGACCTCAAGTCCCAAGCATTACTTTGAATGGTGTTAAGGAACTTCAGCCGAAACAGCCTTCTCTTAGCACATCAGACAAGCCTAAAATCTCTGAAGGAGGAAGACCTGTTCTACGGTATGTGGAGCAACTGACACATAATCAAGATATTTTCAATAGTCAAGATCACTCGATGAATGACGAGGGTCAACTCTCTGATCGACGCGGTGCTCCTCCTAACAATCAAGGAGCTACGAATGATCCTAGAAAGTATCGATTGATTGGGGCATGGTCAAGTGAGCTACAGAAAAAAGATCCTAATTTTAGAGATTTGGACGAAGGTAATTTTCCTAGTGAATATAATCGCAAACCTGACAGAAATCGAGATCAAACTAATTTCGATCAATCTGCTAACAAGAGCCCCACTAAAGGAGCTACCCCATCTAATCAAAAAGCTTATATGGATAGTGTAGATCAACGATACGACCCTTGGAATCGAAATCAAAATGTTGACCAAAGAGACCCGAAAAGACACCAAGAAGAAACGAAATTCGTGCCTTCAACGAAAACTGAAGGAAATAATCTCCCTTCGCGTGATCGGCAAGTCGGAAATAGAGATCGCTCTCCTTATTCAAGAACTGAAGACTGGCTTACCGTACCAGATCCTTACGCAATGACTCAATCAACACGCAAGCCAGGAACGATCAAATCTGGCAAAGAACCCTTTGACTACCTTCGCTCATTGCGATTCGCGGATACTATGTCAACTTTCGAGCACTATGCAAGAAAATATGACGACGATGACGAGCTCGAAAATGGGCTAGATGAAACTAAAGCTCCGCTATCAAACCGCCCGATCAACTTATCTGGAGACGACGAAACCAAGAAAAGTTTCTCTATCGAAAGGTATAGCCCAGTTGATGACTCATATACTCCTCCTGCGAGAATCAAAAAGGTCATACCAAGCTATGAGGAGACCAGCACAGCTGAAAAACAGCCAATGGAAAATGAATATAAAGATAATAAGAAAGCCGAGAGGACGAATATTCAGCAGCCTCCGATTGATCAAAAACAGCAGCAACTTAAAGAGAGTGGCAAGATTTTGATGAATCAAATCGCGGATTTAGAGAACAAGTTCAATCAGATCCTTGCTCCAAAAAATTTGAGTACTTCGCAAGATTTCGCTGACGCTAATCAAAGCCAGACGGAAGATGAGCAGCTTCCAGTTTTAAAAATCAATGATAGTCCACAAAGACGAAAAAAAGAATTTGCTGAAATCCCAATTGAGACTTTTACCGCGGCATCTGAAGCAATGAAGAGATTTCTTGCAGAGCAATTGTCAGATGTGAAAGCACCTGAAAATCGCACATATCGCTCACGTGAGAGTAATGATAGCCCATCCAGCAAAGTTCTTCAAAATTCACCTACAAAACGAAAAATTCCAAACCTATTTCATCCAGAAGAGCTCTATGCGCAGGATTGGATGAACCAAATGATCAATCAGAAGCTAGGTCCAGATCAGAGCAGCTCTCAAGCACACAAACAGAAAGAAAGCGGAACAGATGGCTCGCAAGATCTTAATATCAAAGACAAAACATCAGAAACGAAGTCCAACTTGCCTATCGGGTTTGTTCCAAGTAATCGAATCTCTCTTCAGGACAAAGAAGAGGTAAAATCAGATAATCAAGGACATACCCAGCCCACGAAACCTGCAAATACCAAAGATACCTCTGCTTCTACACAAGAAAACCCCACCTTTCCGCATTATGATCCCCAAGCAATTCAAAATCGTTTTAAAAAGGATAGAAAGTCTAAAAAAGATAAAACTTCTTACCTTGTTCACCAGGCACAGCCAAGGAAACAATCAAAAGCTCGAAACCAACTCTCGAGATTTGGAATACCTAAGGACGTAGGGATTGTGACGCCTGCACAGTTGCTTGAAATGGAAGAGTTTGAAGAAATTCAATTAGACGAAAATGATTGCGGTGAGCTTCACACATTAAAAGGTCCAGGGTTGACTGATGAATCAAATATTGGTCTTTATTGCAGTTATACAGCACTTTCAAAGAATAATAAAATTCCTAATAAACCTTTTGCTGGTCTAAGAATTGATCCGATAGTTCTCAAGTATCATCCAGATCCTACACATGGAGAAAGCCTCAGAAAAGATAAAATTAGGCCCCTAAAATCCGAAGCCGTAGCTGTCCATGAGGAGAAGGAAATAGCTTTGCCAGGCGAACAGGAAGAGCATCCATTTGTTGAAAAAATAATTAAAAAACCGAAAAGCAACGAGACCAGCGGTATTTCAAGACCCCATAGCTTAACTGAGGAGAACAAAAATCCAACATTTATTCCCTCCAAGAACGACATTAACACGAAAAGCAAAGAATCCTTAGCTCCTCGGTTCAGTGATCCAAGCGTTGAAAGAATCTCAAAGCTTTTAGAGAAGGGTCTTGACTCGAAGAAAGACTCAGGCGCTGCATTGAGAGATTCGAACGCACACTTGAAACAAAGCGACGGAAAGTTCAATTCAACAGCTCCAACCCTTCTTCAGCAGCCTACTTATGATTATGCGTCTATTATACGTGCCTTACATGATAAAGAAAAACCATCTTTCATTCCAGATCCATATGATTCTGAGTTTGTGTCTGAACGACCAGGCCCTAATTTCTCACGTCATCCTTTCGAGCCTATCTTTGAAGAACCAGATAAAAGTAATGTTCATACCGCGAGATCGAAAGACCAGCTAGCCAGAAATATCAAAGAAGAAGTGGATTATGAATTAGCTCTGCGAGAGTTGAATAAAAGAATTTTTGAAGATTTTGATCCTCAGCTGGAATCTGACTTCATCCTCAAAGGGTTTGTTAGAGCTCAAACCTCTCTTTACACAGATAGAGGAGCGCAACAACTTGGAATGCTTCCCCTCAAAAAAGATGGGACAATTGCCAAGTATGACAACGCAATGCGTACGTACGAATCGGACCGCGACGTCCCCGCGATTAACCCCATTCTATTAAAAAACTCTAAAGGGTTCTCTCACTTGATTCATAATTACGGAAGCTTTCAAGGAGACTCTCTAACATACACGGACAGACTTACCAGACCGAAAATTCGCAATACAGATCTTTTGCATCATTCTGAAGAAAGCGCTCCGCAAGAAGAGCTGGAACAGAGCGTTTTCGTTCGAGAGCAGTACCTGCGTAAGGCGCTCGGACAGCCTCCGCTATCAAGGTCAGTCTTTAGTCCTGCTAGACGAAGTGAGTCCCCGGTTCGTTTAACAAATCCATGGCAACCTAATTGGGCTGGAATTAGAAGCAATTCACTTGATATGTCACAGAACTTCCTACATCAAGGGTTGGCAAATAGAATGCCAAGTGACCAGCGTGAATTAATCGGTTCTTACAGAAGCAGTGGGAGACTCTTAACAGAGCCAAAGGCTAAACGGAGCGAGAGCGAAGATGAAGAGCCGAAAACTCAGTTCGAGAAATACAATGATAACTTGAATTACATGAAGGAGTATTACTTCCATGTTCTCCAAAATAAGCATTACGATCAAAAAATGGCTACGATGATCAGGCCAGAAAGGCCGACTCTTCCTCAGCAGCATGCTAGGAACTTGGGAACTTTAATTAAAACGGTCACTCATGATGATGTGGAAGCCGGCGTCGATCGTCAGCAGTCTTACAAGCAGGACGAATTAGCTGAAGACTCTGGGAATCTAGGAGGAAGAAGTCGTGCACAGAGATCGAAAAATGATTTGAAATATCCATATGATGAAATTTACGACCAAAAGCTAAATTGGGATGATATTTTCACTGAAGAGGAATCCTCAATTGCAAAACAAAGAACTCCTTCGGATTTTCCATCGTCAAGCGGAAAATACAAAAATGCTTCGAGAAAAATCTCTCCAGCTCGAAGTGAGCTACTCAGTAGTTTGCTTAACGAAGGCAAAGCAGGAAAGGCTCAAAGAGATAGGTCCGCAGTAGCAGTCCGATCCAAGCAAGAGCGCTTAGTAACTCCCGATAATTCACTGTCGAGATCTGGTAACAATCAGCGGGACGAAGGTTCACCTTACAGGCTCCCAAGAGGATATGTCGAGAAGGTGTTAGGAGCCCCAACTAGCATCGACGATTTTTTTGTTTCAGAGGCAAATCGATCAGATGCTGAGCCTTCAAACAAGTATTCAGGGGGTCTGAGAAAAACTGAAACTTTAGATAGATATCCTAAGTTTCAAGGGAAGGGTGCAGGAACAAAAGCGAGCACACAAGGCCCTTCTTCTCAGCCTTTTTTAAATAAACGATCTGTCAATGGACCTTCTCGTGATATTCAAAGAAATATACCAAAAAAGACTTCGAAAGGAGATTCAAAGCAACAGCCAGCGGCAGTTTTACCTCGAACAAACGAAGAAATAAGAAAAGAATTGCAAATTTCTAGCATCTCTTTCAAGCATCCTGCCGATGTGAAAAAGCAGCTAGGGACAGAGACGAGTATGCTTGAAAGAGAAACAGAAGAAAAAGCTGCTGTGAAGAGAGAATTATTTGCGAACAAAAATATAGGAAAGTACTTGAATGTGAACAAAAAACCTTCTTTAGCGATAAGATATGATATTCCATCCAAAAAATAGAGCAGTTTTGAGAAATGTCTTTATAATTTGAAATGAAATGAAGCTGCAAGTGCATTAAGATATTTTTCTTTATAGATATTAATGAAAGTGAAATGCATTTCATTTCCTTTTTACTTAATTGTAAAATTTTTCAGAGTCTGCAACATCAAAAGTACTTTTCAGCACTAGCATGGGACATTTTTTCAAAGAAACTAAATTCAATCTGATTCATTCTTAGACCAAAGACGTGCCCTTTCCAATATTTTTCATGAAATCGTTGATTTTCAATAAACAATGACATTGCTGAAAGTTAAACAATCCAATTTTGCTGTAAAGAAAGATAGACTTAGTTATTATACCAAACAAAGTAAATGAGCCAAATGTCTGCTGATACATTAAATTGGAACATAAAGCGCTCATATTTGAGAACTTGTAGTGCTGTATTTTTAGTTCACCTTTTTAAAAATAAATTAGGTTATTACGAAATCTTCGATTTCGAACATTGTCAGTAAATGTCAGTTGTATGTCTAAATTCTCAACTTTTTTCAAGCTATATCACGAATATGCTGCCGAATAGGTTCCTTCGTATTCTTTAGGAGCCTCAACAGGAGCTGGCAATAATTCCGATATATATCCTAGCAATTATGAATTTAGTTTGAGTAATTTCTTTGAGCGGTTTACTCAATCAAAAAATGCAGTAATTAATAGTTTATTCCAAGTCTTGTTTGTGGAATCAAAAAAAGATTTTCTACATAGTACTATCTTGTTATGCTTGTGCGAGACAACGTTAAAGTAAAGTCTTTTATCTTAGATGACAAAGAAGCTGATTTTCTTGGGACTTGGACACCGAAAGATCCACACTTTGGAGCTTTTTCCATTTATGTGACAGAAAAAAAAGCAAATGATGAAAAAGGATTTGATGTCAAGGGGTATATTTGGGATTGCATTGGATTCGCAAATTTCGACGGAAAAGTGGATCACAGTAAATTTGAGTTTACCAAAGTTTACGATGGAGCTGCGGTGGCAAAAGGAGGATTCAATGGGGAAATACAGTACTCTGTCAAAACCGAAGATGAACCTGGTAAACTAACAGGAAAATATACGGAACCAGGAACCTTCAGTTATTCAGCTCCCACATGGGTGAAATTCCAGAAGTTTAATCTTAATAAGCCTTCCAATAATTAACTAATATTGTTCTCTACTGATGACATTAACAGATGTAGATAAGCAGAGCTAATGTGTAAATTCTCCTCTTTGTTTGTTATGATTTATGGTGTTCATATTCTTCATCAACAATTTATTACGAGAAGAACTGTTAATTATTAAGATATTATTCAGGTGGAAATATTTGGAGCTATCGCTTGTGTTTAGTGGCACCTTCCAAATGGCCATTGCATCACAGCTTGAATTACTATCAATTTTATTTTTAGATGGCTTACTTGGAAAATCAGAATAGTTCAATCCGAATCATAGCGCCAGGATCCGAAAGGAAATCAGTTCAAGCACTAGCCACTTATGGTTAAAGTGAAATCCTTTGTTCCAGATGATAGATACACAAACTTGGTCTAGGTACTTTGGCGCTATAGTGAGAAGTTTTTAAAGTCATAGGATTAAAATTTTATAATAACCTACTTCTTTGAGAACTAAATGGTAGAACAAGACACAAAAAAAGTCTTATCCTTTATTGAAAATGATCCAGAAGCAGATTTCATCGGAACTTGGATGCCGAGCTACCCATCTTAAGGAGCATATGCTATGTATATTACTGAAAAAACCAAAAATGGCGACAAAGGATTCGACATTAAAGGATATATGTGGGATAAGTTTGGGTTTGCAACTTTTCCTGGGAAGATAGACAGCAGCAACTTCGACTTTACCAAACTTTACGATAAAGCTGCAGAAGCAAAAAGAGGAATGGGAACAGAACTTTATCACTCACTCAAAATCGGAAACGAACCTGCAAAATTTGTAGGGAAATACAGATGGTTAGTCGATGAAGGTGCATATGGAGAACGTGCTACATGGGCCAAAGTGCAAAAGTTTACATTTGAAGATCCATTAGAAGATTAGCAAAATTCGAAATATTCCATCATCCCCTGTTGCTACATTAAATAACATCATAATTTGAAAAATCAGTAGGTGCCTTCATACTCAGCAAATGACTGGCTGGTGAGAAATTGGCAGAAAAAATTGAAAAGCTTCATCACTATAGAATTAACAGCTAAAACAGCAGAGTTTACAATTTTGTTGGCTTTTCGTTGAGAATTTTATTAGGTGCACATATAGTCTTCGAAAAGATTCGAAAGGAGCGGCACCCGACTTCAGGAACTCTGCTTTTTCGGGTTTTCAAGCAACTTATATTTATGTTAGTTGTACCTGTCAGGACAGTCTGTAGAGGGCTACCTAAATTTACCTCTAGAATGTGCTGCTGGAGTCCAATGTTGAAATTTTAAGCTGTTCTCGTTTTGAGGAAATTCACAAGAAGATATCTACAATCTGATAATTGAAAAAGTTTGAAGGATATATGTGTGGCCTCTCTAATTGAAAAAGCTTGAGCAAATTATTCCATTCTCTCTCTCTCGAAAATCACTCAATAGGAATATGTCCACAAGCGAATAACACCAAGTGGTGTCTAAACCTTCAATTAACTCAACATTTATGAAACATATTTATAGATATTTCAGATCCCTTGAGCAAAATCTCTCAAAAATCACTTTTGTGTATATTGTTTACAAAGCAAAAATTGCAAGATAAAATTTCACCAGAAGTTACTGAGAACTAAATGATAGAAAAAGACTCCGTGAAAGTCAAATCCTTTATTCGTGATGATCCCGAAGCAGATTTCATCGGAACTTGGAGTGTGAGCAACCCATCTAGTGGAGCATATGCTATGTATGTTACAGAAAAAATAGCATCTCTCAAAGGATTTGACGTTAAAGGATATATGTGGGATACGCTTGGGTTTGCAACTTTTACTGGAAAGATAGACAGCAACAGGTTCGAATTTATCAAAGTTTACGATGATGATGCAGTTGACGAAGGAGGATTAAAAGGAGAAGTTAAGTACTCACTCAAAATTGGAAACGAACCTGGAAAATTCGAAGGGGAATACACTTGGTCAGGCGATGAAGACGAGACAGGCGATACATGGGTCAAAGCGCAAAAGTTTACATTTGACGTTCAATCGGAAGATTTCCTTTAGCAAAAAAATTTTTCTTGATCAATATCATCCCTTGCTGCTATTAAGGTTTCATTAAAATCATGCAAGGAGATATGTACTCTTTCTTACCCTTGATATGTTTCTTCTTCTTCAAAGCCATTTCCACAGCAGAGGAAACAGAGTTAGAAATATTGTTTGTTTTTCTTCGAGAATTTGATTAAATGCGCACAAGGTCCTCGAAAAGAGTCAAAAGAAGCGACATTCAACTTCAAGAATTTCGCTTGATTAGTTTTTTTCAAGTCAACATATCCATATGCTATTTGGACCTGCGAGGACAGCCAGTAGAGTGTTACTGAAATGATGATATCTCTGAATTGTGCTGCTTGAGTTCCATTTGGAAATTTTAAGCTGGAATGAAGCCATGACTTAGCATTCATTGAATAAGTTTATGTCGCTCTCTTTTGTTGAGAAAATTCTCGTTTTGGGATCAAAATCTAACAGAAATGTATACCATTTTCACCACTTACCTTTCTTCATATTTAGTACTTGCTCAGATTTTCAATTATTGAGTTAAAATTATAAAATATATGTATTACTTTTAGGAAATGGCGATCTGTGTCTCATGAAAGCTGATTAACGATAATGCGATTGAGACAGTTCCTTTTCATCTTTGTAACACGTGTTCTATATAGTTCTGATCAATCTTAAATTTGAATATTATATCTGTATGTGTATGTGTTTTCGATTAAGGTTGGTTATAAAATTTTCTATTCCTCTTTTTAGGTTTGTTACTCAGCGACGCAGGATCTTGAGGCAGATCATCTTCTGAATGCGCCTTGAAGAAAAAAATTAAAAACTGAGTTAATCTGGAATGGTCTAAAGAGACTTTGCTTGTTTTTCAATCACAGGAAGTATATTAGCCTCTTTCTGAGAATTGCTTGATTCCAAAACAAAACAGTCAAATATGTGAAGGAATCACTGCAACAATCTTTTTTGGAGTTACTCTTTCTAGACACATCTCAAATTCGCTTTATACATCTTACAAGCACCAAATTCTCTCAGACTGGCTTTTTGCTGTTGAACACACCTTTCGCAGCATGCAAACCTTGTTGGCTACACAGCGACATCAATTAAGCAGTTCTCTTACGAAGATGACGGTGATATGTGAATTTAACGTTTAAACTCACCTGCTTTGCGTGATTCATCTGAGTTGTAACTTTATTAAACTCAACACGTCACAACCGAAAAGAGTGATTCACTTTGATTATCCGTCGAATATTTAAGCTTTCGCGAATTCTATAAAATCATAGAAAATATCTAAACAAATCCTCAAGTC
>ENA-UOTX01000642-UOTX01000642.1-compost-metagenome-genome-assembly--contig:-NODE-642-length-34466-cov-96.282590_pt1 | contig 34466 bp, 29 predicted proteins | sample MGYA00238143_ERZ746982 | MGnify/ENA primary metagenome ERZ746982 (study PRJEB28758, sample SAMN06268862) | compost metagenome | isolation source: single cell | place: USA: California, Emeryville, Joint... | reverse complement strand
ATTTCTGAACTCTGTCAGAGTTAATTTGAGTCAAGTAATATCAAGCTGGTTAATTATTATCTCAAATAATCAGAAGCAAAGCATCTCTTAACATTTACACCGAATAATATGGGATTTTTTGGATTCGCCCTTGGTTTCTTCGGAATTGGCATTCCTGTGGGTATGTTCTTTCTTGTTTACTTCTTCTCTTCATACCTTTTTTCATTCGATCAGGAACTTACTTGAGACAAAATAATTTAACAATCGTTTTCAACCGATCCAAGCTAAAGAGCGACTATTCAAATATTGCCGATTGCATTGAATTTAAGACTGAAGAAAAGAAAGACTAAAAATCGAAAACCACTAGAAAAGTGTTGCTTGTAAACTGAAATTCATGAAACTTTATGATCGAACCAAAAACTTATTGTATAAATAGCGTATTCTCATGGAAAAGAGATGAATTGTCATCTGTTGAACTCTTAAATTTCACAGAAACAAGCAAAATCTACATATTTTTGACAAAAAGCATAATGCTCTGGACGTATGAACATCATATTGAGATATATAATGAGCTTTGAATGAAATAAAAAAAAATTGCTGTACTGCTTTTAGAACTTGCCACGTTTTTCAATTATCTCTACTTTTGGCAACTCAACAACACTATTTTGCCTTGAACCAGGATTGCTTCTGAACGCCTTTTCAGAGGTCTTTCCTCTCGTGGTAAACGCCTTTATATTGCTAGGCGTCACAGGCAGATGAGTTGTACTGGGATCTGCCATCTTGAGAAGTGATTGTAAATTGTTTCTTTTTTTCGCAGACTTGGCTCGTGATTCCATTTCCTTCGCCTCGAGTAATTTTTGATGTAGCAAAGATGCATTCGGACTATACCCTTGTTTTCTGGTGTGGCTGGTACTCGGTCTCGAATTTGCCACAGAATTCGCCATTGAAGAATTCACCGATTGAGCGCCACGGCCTAGAGGATTTCTCTCTCGAGGATCTCGAGCACTAAAAAGTTGATTCAGCGGATTCTTCTTCTTCGCATAGGCCAGTGGAGTTACTTCCTCCTCTCTATTCACATTCTTGTTTATGTTTGCCTCACCCCAATGCTCATCCTCCAATATTTTTTTATTGAATTCAATGACCTGCTTGTGAATTCCCACAGGCTTCTTATTTTCGTTTAGTTTGATTTGAATATCACCCGTTGGTTTTTTCTCTATAATTATCAATGAGACTTTAAGTTTTTTTCGGCTTCTAATGCTTACCAAATGCAGAAACGCGATCTAAGATCTCTTTGGCTCTTTTCTGCTCCTCCAAAAGTTCTTGCATTTTAAGTATTTTTTTCTTATGTCGCTCAACTCGAAGTTTTTCCTCTTCATGGGCTGTAGGGTCAATATTAGGTTCTAATAGTAACTTCACTAGTCTCTCTGGGTCATGGATTTGCATGCCTGTCTTTCTCTAATTAGCAAAATACAGTTTGAATCGCTGAATATAATTGCGTTTCTTGTTTACGATTGCGTCTTGGCTGTATGCTCTTTCAAGTTGTTTGCTTACGTTAACCTCAGCTACACTTCGTGGGTCCTCTTCCTTGATCGGAGGAGCATTTTGCAACGCCATTTTTTGATAGCGATCTTTAGCCTCATCTATTTTCATAAGGGTCATTTTTGTGTATTCTTCTTTAGACATTTGGTTCTCCTTTTGAAGAGGCGGCCCTTGATTAACATATCCTTCAGCAGTAACCTTCACAGCAGTTGCAGGCTATTTTAACCTTTAGACAAACAATCACCTTTATCAAATTTTTACTTTGAACAGTTCTCGAAAAGGCGGTGTTTCTGGGTAAGGTATTGAATGTTTTGTTTCAGGCTTTGGCTTTTTAACGGTAATGACTATTTTGCCTTTCATTCCTTTATCACCAATTTCCTTGGTTTCCTATTCACCAGTCAGCCAGTCAGAGCCTGAAAACTTACTATTAATGAATTACAATTTTCATTCTTGTAGTAATGCTTGGCGGATGACTTAGATCATAACTCATAATAGGCTCAAGAGGCTCACTGTCAATCTCGACATCATTGTTTATCAGCATGGGCTTGCCGTCAAAGTCAAAGGTGATGGGTTTATCTTTAAATTTTTTGATAATTTCCAATCTGGCTGCTTCTCGCTCTTTTTCTGTTTTCGAAGCCATTCTGATAATTTTTGCTTCATCAATTTGCTTTTTTTCATCTTGCTCGTGTTCCTCTCGCAGTCGGTCAATGATAGGATCAGATAGTTCTGGCTCTTTACCATCATTGACCTTTACAATCTCGGGCTCATATTTTGGTGTTAGGTCTCTTTTCCGAAAACTCGTATTCCTTCTGCGAGAAGTAAGCATGTCACCAAACAAATTTGCTGTAGACGGCCGCACTCTTGATGATAGAAGAGAACCTCGTGCTGATCTGGAAATGTTGCTCTCACTGCCAGGCCATGCTTTCCTATCGGTTTGAAAATCTGACAAAGTGTCGTTCCTACTAGCTGCTTTGACTGATAATGCTGCCCATGAATCTAGAACGCCCGGTGCCTAGTGTATGAAATTTCATTAGTTGTTAAGAATAAATGCTTTCGGTATTTACTGGAGGTTCTTCTTCAGCCCAGCTATTCATCAAAGTGGTGATCGTTTCTCCAGTGTCGTTATTCCGGAGCTCTTCGAAAGAAACTTGATCGAAGATTTTAGCGTATGTCTTGGCCATATGCTGCGGAAACTTTGTCGCCAGATATTTGTTGAGAAGTTTTTGGCCGCCTTTAGTTAGAATCACGTCGATTATGTGGCCTGTTGTAATTGAGCATGAGCATGAAACTTCCACTTCTCGTTTATTCTGCCTTTTTGTGTTCATGGGTAAGGGTTTCGCTTACCAATAAATATTATCAAATAAAACTGCCGAATGTAAAATTGAAACCAACCATATTTTCGCGGTTATGACTTGCGGCTTTTTGAACACGCAACACGATTGTTTTTTTCAAAGAAAAACGTCTTTGATGGTAGTTACAGTACAATTTTTGAAACAAATCCGAAGATAATATTAAATGCTCTAGCCATGGACAATGACAGTGTCAAAAATTAAATAAATAGGCAGACAAAGAAGCACGAAGTAATTTGCTGCCTGCACTAAAACACTAAAATTATCATCTAGTTTCGAAAAAACTATGTTACATGGAGGAAGTGTTAACAAAGATCATTTTTCACAAATGATCTTTAACCGATAGTGCTGTTTTATTACGTTATTGAAACTCGCTTGCTGACGAGTTTCTTGTCATATTCAGAACTCACTTTGGCATCAGTCTAAATTAGTGATTATTATTGAAATTAGTAGTTGTTAATCATACTTAAGTGGGGCACTCTTAATCGATGCAAGCAGATCTGAGGGACTTGAATGCGCGAACGTTTCACGTGCACTATTGATCAATTCATAGTATCCACCTGGTCCACCTTCATAGTCAAATCCATCGAGATCGTTATCTGCATCTCCTTGCTTCCTCTCCTCGGGATCGTCTTTAAAAGCGAAATACTCCTCTTCTGAATCATCAGAATCCTTGAGCAAATCAATCCTTTCCTTCAATTCTGTATTCAAGTAAGGATATCTATGAGTCTGCACAGTGTCTGCTGTCGCCTCTTTATAAGACTCGCTAGTATTCGTACTTGCGCCGTTTGAACCTGGGACTATAATAATCATTATTCAATATAAACGTGGCTTATAAAATCTCTCTTTACTTGCTTTGGAGAACCTTGCATGACAGTATTTCGAAACAAAGACCTGTTCTCCTGTCTTTTTCCGCACAGTGATTGGGATCTCGGCCTCTCCTTTTGTGTCGCGTTCAGAGCGATGGGTTGAAATCGAAAGGCGAGTATTCTGCTCCCGATTGGTTTCGAAAATTGGGCTTTTATAAAATTCAGCATTTGAATCTCTCTCTTGACTCGTATTTTTCTCGGATTCTTCACCGTCTTTAACCAGGGTAAGAGAACCGACGCCCTCTATAGATCAGAAACAATGAGTAAGAAGGTCGGAGCGTATGAGATGATTCACTCTTAGTCTTTTTTCTTTTGAGCTTCGGTTGGACAGCAAATAATTGATTCAGTACTCTTGATCGATATCGTATGGCCTCAGTGGGGGCGACAACCAGCTTGCTAATGGTTAGCTGATAAAATGCTGATAGACTACCCAATCCAAAAGTAGCAACTGGTCTCCTTTGACGTAAATTCGCTGACACATTTTCAAAAAAAGCTGTTTCAAATAATCATAATCTGGTAAATCTTGCGGTTTGAGTTTCTTGACATAACGGAAATATTCAGTAATTTCACCTTGTAGTAAGAAGAAAGACCGGTTTTTATAATCAGCAAATTTGCAAGTTACTTGGTAGTCCAACACATAGCTCCTCTGTCGGAGTCTTTAGCTTGAAATCGATAAAAAATCTGATCTTATTGTCATATTTCTCAATCATTTTCTTATTGAACATTTTGCCTGGTTTTCCCAAATATTAATTCAGTCATAATTTGCAAAATACCCATCCTGAGGAGATATAGCAACACGTAGCCCAAACTCTCCAAGTCATCCTTAAATCCTAAGGCTGAAAAACCAATTAGCTCAAACATTCCATCTTTCTCTTTTGTTACGATTGCCGTAGTGAGCTGCTAAACTCGTAAACTTATTATGCTCCAATTTCACTCTCAGCTTGACCCTTTTTTCTGTTTCTGCAGTGCTATCAGCGAAAATAGCTGAATTCAGGATTTCAGCCTTATCCAATGCATTCAGATATAAGTTTTCTGTGTTAAGCGCCTCTGGGTCGACTAAAAATTTTGATGGCTTGATATTGCCATGAATCACTCCGCGAGAATGCAGTTTCTGCACGAGAGTTATCTACGATTCCATAGTGGTGAGTATTTTGCTGAGAGCAAGAAGCAGGAAATACCATTTTATCTGCCAGATAAAAAATACAAAGGTGAGTAAATTTCTTTTCCCTTTCTTCAAATAATTCATCCAGACTTTTGCCTTTTGCTTCGAAAATTAAAGTAAGATTGTTTATTTCCAGCTGACTCCAAAGCAATTTCGGCACAAAAGAATCTGAATACACTGGTTATGCAGAGAATATTGCGATGATTAACCATGTTGCAAGAAATTGTAGAGAGAAATGAGGTTTTCAGCTTTATGACGCGTTGTAAATCCCATCTGAGTGAAGATAGAGGTTAGGTGCTGCATAATTAGGTTGTTACTTTCTTGATAATGACCGATTTCGCCTCAAAAGTATCAAAGCCTAAATGCGTCAGCAAATTCATTACTCTCAACGTTGTTACCTTCGTAGATAGTTGAGGTTTCAGTTGTTATAATCAAGGATTTCTGGGCAAAGCGATTGTTGTACATGATTCGTGGGGGATCATCTTCAAACTGTACTTTCCGCATGACTTATTTTATTCTATAATGACTGTTCCTAATTTACAGATTAACTGTTTTCCAGTGGTCCAAAACAATTAACTTTTTATTGAACAAGTTTTGGATTGATTTTTTCTCAAGTTTGCTTAGCGAATTATTTAAGGGCTTTTGGAACTAATTTCGAAGTGTCCACTTCACCCATTCTATGAAAGAAAACTTCGAAAAATCATTGGATAGCCAAGTTCATTCTTTAATAAGACCTTGAACAGAGTTATATCGAAGCTGGCCTTCTATTAAACAGCACATAGTGAAAACAGCCATTTATTTAGCAAAATATGTAATACCACCGGTTTATTACCATGAATATGGACCATATGATCTTGAATACACAGTCAGTGACTTTTATCGATAACTAGATGAATGCTGAGGCTATTTAGAATTAAAGAGACGCTTTCAGGCGACGATCCAGCAAGCTGCATACATAGTAGTATATTAATTGGTTATTTATTAGGAAAATGACGGACTTCCAGCGTTTCAGCGTTTCAGTGCTAGAATGAGACAACTGAACTTTCTTAGTACTTCTTTGAATCCCAAGGTTTCTTTCTTTCGTAGAAGTCAGTAGCAGCATTATTATAATGCAGTGTATCCAAAAGTATCATAGTTTATTTAGTGATGACAATCCAAATACGAAGGCTAATACTTAGTTCTAAGGTGTTTTTTATGACCTTCAAAATGTCAAATTTATTCTCTATAACCATTTGACCAAAAATTTCAACTTTTATCTAGCGTCTTGAGAGATATTTTCATGGAAAATAATGGACGCATCATGATAGCTTTCTCGTGATGTATTCGGACTCCTTGAGGGAGATCGCGACAGGATTCTCTTCGTTCTAATATGCTCTATATATTGCTTCTTCGCTCTATCAAGAAGAAATTCATGGTAGAGTGCCAAATCTTCAGTTGTAAGCGAATCAAATTTCCCCAGAAGAAGGTCCTTGGACCGTTTCTCTACCTCAAGTGCTAACTTTCTGTTTATATATTTATCTGGACTGATTTTTCTGGAATAGTTTTCCATTCTAATTCTATTCATGAGCGCGTTAATTTGCTTCTCTTGCATGCTAATTTCCAAACTGTTGTTCTTTTCCTTTGAAGGAGATCTTGAGTTGGACTGGCGATCCGGGCTTGATCGCAATCCAGATGTATAAGATTGCCGATCTTCTGGAGAGAACTGACGATTTTCAGGAGAGTGCTGACGACCTGCAGCTGAGGTAGGTGGTCTTTCAAGAGCCTTTAAATACTTGTTTCCATATCTAGCTCTCAGGGTCATCAGATAATCTCTCCCATTGTTTTTCATCTTTGATAATTCCTCACGTTTTTTCGCAGCTTTCAGTTCTAAATCAGCCTGATTTGGTGGCTCTACTTTCTTTTTATTCACGTTATCAGGAGAAGTTTTCCTTCCAAGCGGTTTCTTAGTTTTTCTATTGAGACTGAAGTTTTTTTCGGATTCAGAGAGAAAGCTGCCCAGGACCAATTCTCTGATTGGCTTTGAGTCTTCTGAGGCATACTCTTCTCCTCGTGGAGTAATGCGCTCATTTTGATGTTTCGTTGCATTTGTTTCTGCGATTTTGCTTGTTGTGTAAGATTCGTCAACCAAATTGGACCTGCTCATATCTTCGATTTTGATATTATCATCGTACTTCGTTTCTTTAGTTGTGTTGGAGATTAATTCCTCTTCGTTCTGTTCCTCACCGAGAAGGGATGATAAATAATCCAATAGCTTATTTTTTATTTCATGATCTTCTTTCTGGTCCTTCTGATCTATCTTATCTATCTGTTCTATCTTATCTGTCTGTTCTATCTGATCTAGCTGTCCCTTCTGGTCTGTCAGATCTATCTGATCTTTCTGGGTCTCATATTCTTCTTCATCAGAAACCATAAACTTCGTAGGTGGCGTCTTTATTCGATCCTTGCTCTCAGAATCAGGTGGGTTGGAATATTTTGTATGGCTAGTAGGCATTTTTTCAGGTATGCTGCCAAAACTTTCAAAACCAGTGAGTTCTTTAGAAGTTTCATGTTGAATCAGCTCTAATGAAGATCTCATAGATAAGTTTGGCGTTATTGGTAAGTTCTCAATGACGTTCTCTTCTGCGGACTCAATAATAGGTCCTCGATCGAAAGAGCTCCTTCTTTCCTCGATTTCACGGTCTGATCTTGACAACTCCAAATGAAGTTTTTTGTTGCTACCGTATAGTTTATTAGCATCTCGCTGAGGAGGGGAGCGACTCGAATACCTATCGGATGATCGCAGCGATTTTGAAGAATCTGCTGTTGAAACTATATTAGAGAGATCCCTTTTCGCTGAATCGCTCTGCTGTTTTGATTTTTTAGTCACTTTCTGAACTTTGCCATTGTTATTAGTTTTTACCGACCTCTTAGGAGGGGTCATGTTCAAGTTTCTGGTTTCTAGATCTGTTTTTTGTGGAGCATTTCGCTCTTGATAACTTGATAACAAGTCCTTGCTCTCTAACTTCGTAGACTTTCCGAGAAGTAACGTTTTCAAGCTCTCAGACTCTTGAGATGTTTTTGATGGTGTGACAGACCTTTGAGATCTCGATAATTTATCGCTGTCCTCTGATTTCGTTCCGTTTTTCTCATGGTTAAAGCGCACTCTCGTCTTGCTTGGTGTCTCAAATACGGCAGCATCAGAATCTTCAGGAGAAAGTCTCCTTTTCTTTTTCGATCCAGTTGAATAATCAGCTTTTTGTTGGAATTTGTTAGAATCCGAAGTACGAGAATCAAAATTTATTTTCTCTGCTGACTGGTCACTCGACCTGCTTTGGCTTATGTTCCTTCCTTTCTTGATACGTTTAGGCAATTTGGAAAAACTGAGATGTTCGCTATCTCTTTGAGGAATTTTGTTTATTCTGATAACTGTTTGCAGATATGCCTTAGTGTAGGGTAAATATTCAAAGTCAATGCCATGCGTGAGAAGAAAATCGATAAGGAGTTTTTTATCGCCAAGTTCTTCCTTGTGAAAATTTATTTCTGGCAGGTCCATGTATCTGTTTATTCTGATTTAACACTTATTTTATTTATCTATTAGAAGAAACCATTGAGCATGTATGACTCATCAACTTCTTAAGTAGAGCTAAAGGCGTTTGAAGGTTAAAGTGGTCTGTGAAACAAGTTGGGTGCTTGGAGTTCTCCCTCCAGGCAGAGAAACAGTGCTCTCGAATCGAAAGTACTTCGTGCAAAGGCTAATTTTCTTCAAATTAAGGGTAGATTGAACTAATCCTCTATATCGTCATCTATCGAGATTATCACTGTCTGCAAGTCTAGCAATTGGTTGTGTAAAGTCGCTTCAAAAGGTAAAGTGAATAATATTAAGATATAAATTGAACATCTCTCCCGTTCCCCGTTCCTTGGCAAAACTTTTCTCGGTGCTGGTTTTTACTCTCGCTCAAACTCGAAAAAATTTAGATTTTCTTGTAAATCTTGAGGGTATCAATGTTAGTCAATTTTAGAGGGCTGCTCTAGTGAATATTCCTATTTTTATCATTTGCTTTTCAAACATTTTTTATATCTCATTTGCTTTAAAAACTTTTTAGAATTGAATAAAAACCAAATTATTGGTAATGGAACGAAGAGACCCTTCACGTTGGCAATCTGACATAAATACGTATAGAGATCAGCCTACAGATGTTGGAATGCAGGAGGGTCTCGGTCATTGTAAGTCCCTCGGGGACAACGACAATTTAAACCAATTCTGGACGGACAACACTAATTCAGATCAAGTCATCAACGGAATGGTACAGAAAAAGGATAATCTCCTGGATATATTCCGAGGAGTATTGCGGGATCCTAGCGGCAACAGCTGATGATATTGGCATCAAGAGAAGTCTCTCTCAGTAAATGTGTATAAATGCTTATTTCAAAAACACAAAAAATGCAAATTTTTCAAATTGATTGGAAGCAACATGATCAAGCTCAGCTTGATTCAAAAACAAAAACAAAACCACAAAACACAAAACACAAAACAAATCTAAATCCAACCTCAAGATTTTTGAAAGGGGGTGTGGGAACGAATCCCACTCAAACGGCACTAACTCAACTCAGGAGACAGGGGACAGACTAAGGATGGACTACAACTATGAGGATTTACGCAGGTAAATTCTATGAAAACTTCACTAAATTACTACTACTACGACTACAACTAACACCGGATCGAAATTATTGACAGAAAACAGAATTAATCGAAACAAACAAAAAGACTTTTCGAAGGTCTATGAGAGGAATAACGTTCAAGCAGATTATGCTAAATAACAAATCAGCCAAGAAGAGGAGAGGATAAAAATCAGTCGTTTAAATCAAGTTCTCTATTGGTCATTCAGTGGAAGGAGGGGCGGGGCTTGCTACTCTAAGATGCTCAGAGTACACGAGAATTTGAAAGCTTTTAATATTTTTGAAAATTTGCATAAATATATAAGACAAGAGAAAATAATCTTAGAGAGACTCTACATCTATCGAATGAAAAAAAATTTTAACTTTATTCGAAAGAAAATCAAATCAAAAAACGAAAAAACTTAGTAACAATTTATTAGGCCCTTCGAAAGCAACTCCAAGCAACTTATATCTTGGAGAGCCTGAAATGGAACAAGCAAAAAGAAATTTAATATTGCTACTTATTATAGCTTTTTACCCTTAAATCGATGGAGTCTATTAAGATAATTATTTTTCTTCTCTTCTACGTTGACAAGAAGGTAGTCTCACACGCTCAGTGGCATCTGATTGCTCTTCGATTTATAAATAATACTTCTTATCAAAATTAGCTTTATTTGATTGTCTCAGTATAGATAATGCCTCTCATCGGTAATTCTTTCATTAGCCCTTTTGGTTAATTTATAATTGCGTATGCTTAAATGGCTTAGAGCGATCACGTTTTAGTTTTGAGCGTTGACTCTTTTACTAGAGAGTCCACTGGAACATATGTGCTGTGTGGGATTTTATTTAAATATAATTATTTTCTGAGAAAACAGTAGCGAAACCATGAATACATCATTAATCAATGAGACCAAAACAGAGAATCAACACGGTCCCGGTCACATATATGACACAAACGATCTTGACTCCATGAGTAAAACTTATAATCAAGACATCAAACTCTTGAATACAGCTCTTGATGATGATGCTTGTTTCATTCACCGTGATGAGATGATAATTTCGGGGGAACACAACGCAAATGATGAGCAAAAAGTTAAGGTGGGAGAATTGTCACCTAATGAAGATAAAAAGGATGCGAAAGAAATAGAGGAGGGAAAAAAATCTGAAAAAGAGCCTCAAACTAATGATGAGCAAAAAGTTAAGGTGGGAGAATTGCCACTTAATCAAGATAAAAAGGATTCGAAAGAAATAGAGGAGAAAAAAAGATCTGAAAAAGAGCCTCAAACTACTTATCCAAAGATTGAAATCATCCATATGAACATACAAGAGCTCTCATCGCCTGAAGACAGTCCAAGAGAAAGCAAAAAAATTTGAACCAATCATCTAAGAAGAAACAAGAAGAAGAGGGAAAAAATCCAATCCTAAATATCATGCAGAAAAACCTTCAGTATTAGCTCATTCTCAACTATGCTCCTGTGAAAGAAATAAAAATAAGTTACCATTGCTGGGCTAGAAAGTGAGAGCATACACAGAGGGTCGAAGTTGATTGTTTTGTTTTGTTTTTTGTTGTTTCTATTGTTAATATCTATTTTGATCAATTGTTTAATCTCTTCGTATCACCTGCATGATCCATGAGTAACTATGACTGAAAAATACTCATTCAACGAAATTTGATGCTGAGTTTTGTTTTGAAAAACTTGCTCATTGATGCCAGCAATTAAACAAAAAATCGGCTGTGCAATTGGAATCTATCAACTGAAAGTATTTCCGCTGGACAGAATTCAAGACAATCCTTACGATTCAAGCTTTACATCTACCTTTTGACGATTTTATTAAGCTCTCAAATGAACTTTTGTAATACTAAAGTTGAGCACGCAATCTTTGTTTGCATCATTTTCCAACAATTGTATCCGCTATCAGCTTTGTTTCATTAGTCTGAAAAAGACTCTTTTGACGCCTCTGTTTGCAAAGTACTTTGCTCATGAAAAAAATCTAAAAAAACTTAATGTTTAGAGTATTAAAACACAACCCGACCACACATCACAGAAATGTTAAATATCACAGTGAGTTTTCATTCTTCTCAATGAAATAGAATATAATCTCTTTCGGATCGCTTAAAAACACAATATTTACAAACTATACCTAATTTAGAGGATGGTTTTCCGCAAAGAGCTTCATTATTTCTTTCCTATCGAGGTTCAACTCATTAATAATTCTCCCATGCCTCTCCGGCATATTCTTCCTCTTCAATAACGCAGCTTTCAACTCCGATTCTGACATGACACTGCTTTTCCCGCTCTCAATCCTTAATTCCATAAGCTCGTCTCCCTGCTCTTCGGCAACTCTTCTCTTGATTTCCTTCATCTGCGCATCCCAATCTGTCTTCCACAGTGTCAATGATCCGAAAATAAACATTGTGATATCCGAAATCGCAATCGCATACCAAATCCCACGCGTTTGCATATTCTTCGCGAAACCCCAATATACTGCTAATGGTATAGCAAAAAGATAATAAGCCGTGAAGATAATAATGTTCGTTTCAAGCTGTTTCCCAATGCTCTTCAGCATCGACGCACTTAGCGCCTGAAGCGAGTCCCATGGCACCACTCCAATGATGAAAATATAGAATAATTGCTCTAAAATCGCATGAACATGCCGATCCGAAGAGAAAAGGCTAATCCAGATCTGCTTCATCAATAAGAATGCCGATATCACGACTGTTATTGATACCAAAATGCAATAATAACCGCACTTCAGAAAAAACTTTGCTTTACTTATTGACCCTTCGCCCAGAGCGCCAGAGATATAAGTCATCGTTGCGAGAGAAATCCCTAAAGGGATGCAAAAATGTATTGAATTTGTGTTTGCCATGGCGGTATGAGCGACCAGATTCACAGCGTTAAACTGTCCTGCTAACATCATGAAGATATAATATGTAAACTGCTGAATGAAGTAGATTGAAGAAAGTCCGACAATATACTTCACCATTTCTACCAAGCCCTTGATGTTCAGGGTTTCTCTCGTCCATTCAATCCAGGTCATTTTGAAAACAGGGTCTTGATACTCGTATTTTTTAATGTACCCTAGCGCTAACAAAAAATTCGACCAATCTGTGATTCCTCTCGCAATAGCTGCTCCCTTGACACCCAAGCCGAGGTAATTGGTAAAAAATTCACTCCAGAAGATATGAAGAATGAATGTAGTCACTTGGATGTAAACTATCGGATCGAATTTCCTGAGACAGAGGAGATATGCCTTGGTTGAGTCATAAAGAAAGAATCCGATAAACGAAGGGATTAGATGGAGGATGTATGTCTCTGCGGTTTGGGCGACTTCAGGCGAAATGTTGATAAACATGAGAATGGATTTAGCTGAAAAGAGGAAGGGCAGTAACGCGACGATTAAGATTGCGTGAAGCAGGTTTGCTCGAAGATAAAGCAACCCGACTGTATAGTACTCTTTCGCACCAAAAGCATGAGATCCGAGCACTGTGAGGCCTTGATTGATGCTTAGCATTAAAGCGTAAACAGTACATTGCACTAATACCATTCCAACACCAAATCCTCCACTTTCAACGGTGTCATTCATCTGGCCTACGTTAAAAAGATTGACTGTATTCAGTAGATAAAGTGACCAATTTGCTAAGATAATAGGAAGCGAGGATTTTGCAATGATAGCCATGCCGTGTTTTATTGGAAAGTTATCATATAATGATTCAAGGTAGATTGGAATGCCTTGCTCTATGCTTCGACGCACAGAAATAATGCTGCTGTGTTTTTTCCCTCGATGGGCAGTGAAATTCTGCTTCAAATCTTCTAGAGAGTATTTGAATTCTGAAGGCAAGGTTTGAGATGCATATAAATCCATTTGGCTTAATTTTCTTAGTGTTTTTACTCTTCTGGAATAATTGAATGTGCTGGATTTTTATTTGGTAAAACTCGTTAATCTGAAATTATATGATCTGATATCATAACAACGAACATAGTGTTTTTGAGAAAGGAAAAAAAAATACAACTAACATAGCATATGATTAAAAGCTCCTGATTTCTCAAAGATTTAGCTAAATTAAGCGATAAATTGAAAAGAGCATTGGAAGTAAATGCTTCTTTTTATGCGTGGGGGCATTTACACGCTTTTTATTTACTTTGAATATTCACTTCATCCAGTTAACCTTGTTCTATGTTCGAGACAATTTTATTCTTACAATACCAGATGGGATGATCGAATATTGGATAATAAGGGGCGTTTCGAAAAAATACTTGTCGTATATCTATCTAAAGTGAGTTTTTGAAGTGCATTATTGCTACAGCAGCGATGAAATTCTGAATCAAGTCGGCATGCCAGTCTGAACAGTAAAAAAGAAAAATGAAAACATCAATCGGATGTTTAACAACTTCGATCATCTTCAGAAATAGACAATGTTATAAAGAAACTTCCACCTCACAGAGATTGGCTCTGCGTTAGAGGTAATAGAAACTTCCAAAGTTACGAATTCAAGGCCTAAGCTCAAGAAAAAGCAAAGTCAATTCCATTTTTTGGGGCTAAAATTGAAACTACTTAAATGATTTGTGAAAAATGGTAAGCAAAATGAGTCAGAGTTTTGGTATGCAAATTGAACTTGAAGTCTTATATAGAAACTTAAACCTTCCAGTCTGAGGAAAAACGTGTGAAATTCATTCGCTTTTGAAGCCTCGCTATGTACTGAGAATTCCATTCATTTTCCGTCGGTTTGTTCAAAATTTTATTAACAAGCCTTATTATGCTGTGGCTGTGAAACAGAAGCTAACTGTTTTGCATCCTAGCAATATCGAGTTAGCATGTAATATGTTTGCTGAGGCATTGTAATTTTTCTTTATCATGGAAGCAGTGATGGTAATCGGATGAAAAATATGATGGGATTCTAGAATAGCGCGTTATAGACATTGAACAATGCAAAGAATTGTGGATTATATAAACAAATGCTGTTTATTGCTTCATATTGACAATTTTATGTTAATCTTCATATTAATGGAAAAGGAATCTTGCGCCTGATGAGACTGAGCGAGGTGTAGCTAACAACACTATAGTAGGCTAACCTTTCGACTCTCCATAGTGATAATTGGTTTGCGTTGCAGCATATGAACTCAAATCGTTAGAAATTTAACAAATGCTTAAACCCAAATTTTTATTCGATTAGTTTCGCAAACGTTTCGCTTTGTGAAATTTATAGCTTGTTAGCGAATCATTCTATAAAATATTGAGTTAAAATCAATATTTTCTATATTTACATTTTTATTTCACGCGAAAAGCCGTTGGTAATCTTAGTTCGTGCAAAGCAGCATTCGGGAGAAAAGGGGGTGCCTTCATTTAATAGGTTTCTACTCAGATGAAAGGTGAGGATTTTTCTGGCTGCCCTCAGTCGACAATACCAGAACAGATGTTTCCCATAGTTTACTCAAGTTAGCCCATTTGGCTCCTGCCGACTTAATTGACGCTTGCGGGCTGAGCTTTAATGCATGACTTGCGTAAACTATGGCATATTCCCCTTATATCGTTTATTTAACTCGTAACCTTAGAAAGAAAGAGATAGTTAGATGCATTGCTTCGTCATTAAGCTTGTTGATCACTCATCAAAGTTCTCCTAGTTTAACTATTTGAGGGAAATGTAAGATCATTAATTTCGATTTTTTGGAAGCTCATTATTGATGTTGAAAGAAACAGCCATTGCATTTCTTTCAGAAATGTACCAATAATTGCAAAAAGCTTAAAATGATAAGAAGTGTGTTGGGTGTTTCTGAGCTATTGATAGTACGCTAGGTACTGTAATTGTACTATTTCCGAACTGCTTGATGATGGATGGATTTTCATTTAATCATAAAACAATGCGTGACGGAGTTCCCTAGCCTCCGTGATAAAAAGTAAAAGCCTTATTCCAAGTTAGTTATCTAATCTTTTTTAGCCGGAAACAGGTTATCCGCTTGAAAAAAACTTATATTTTGACTACTACCATTTCTCTAATCTTTATAATGTCGAGTTTTTAAAGCTTTTCTTTCAATTGTTCAGTGGTCTGTTCTGACCCATAGAGGAGATAGAGAGAATTTCAATCATTCAAACGGTCCCAGCTAACTCACACAAAAAATACGAATTATTTTATAGTTAAAGCTCAACCCAGCCTCCAACAAAAGTAATTATTCTTTTTGGCTATATTAATCAACTTCGTCCTCAATTTATCAAAGAATCAACTGACTAGACCAATTTCATGGTCTCTTTTCCTAATTTAGATTTTTTTCATTTGCTCTTTTATCATAAAGATCCTAGGCATTCAAATATAGCAAGGATAATTTGAAAAGAGAAAAATCCAAGTATTATCACTTATTTCAGTTTCTGAAATTTGAAACTTTAAATTGTTATGCTCAGCACAGGTATTTCAACACAAGTGACCAAATTGCATTTTGTATGACAAGCAGATATCAGTTGTTATAAAGCATCAGAAGCTCTGTATAAGACTCTTCTAGCAGATATTTTTCTGAGATTACTTGGAGAAGTTTCTCTGGAAAGATCTCCTTGAAATCCCTCCGTGGAAGTTTATTTATTTGAGGACTTGGAAGGCTCCTTGAGTACTTTAGCTCGATGTTAACCCATTCTAATTACTGATTGGCATAGTTCATTTAACATAATTGACAATAGTGAAGTAGGTAGATGTTCTGCTATAATTTCATGTTGAATTGCGTTAGGAGCGAGGTAAACTTGACAAAGTTTTCTCCATTCAAAAACCAAACAAGGTTTTTTTTGGTTTTTTTTTTTTATACATCTCTCTCTTGTAATTAGAAACATAGTCAAATCCTTGAGTGTGATTGTTTACACATAATACTCACTTCTAAGGAAGAGCTACTTTCATGGCACTATTTGATAAGTTAAATATTCAAATTTTATATTTATTTCTCTTCAGCGAATGTATCTCGTTATTAATTGCATTATTTTCTTTTAGAAGTAGCATAATTCGCACGAAATTAATTTTTCATTTTATTGTTGATTATCTTTCAATAATAGCACTGTTTAGTGGAAAGTGACTAGCACTTTGGGTTGCGGAAGATATTAGCAATGTCGACCATTGTACAAACAGTAGAAATTAAACTTTATTTTAACAAGTTTCTGTCAAAGAAAATCAACAAATCTTTCTCAATTCAATAGTGCTTACTACACCGCTGAATCGATGAGAGAGGCCTTTATGACTCAAATGATGTGATTCATCCAAGAAAAGATTGGAAACTAAAACTATTTGAATGGAATGCAATTGGCAAATATCACTTTTCAAATCAAAATCAATATGTAATTGTAAGTTCTCCTATACGACTCGTAAATCTGAAAGTTATTCACATTTGCAGAGAATAGTTGGATCATAAAAATAGAACATTTCGATTCAATAGTTTCTGAGCCTTTGGTAACACCATCCTTGCAGAACTCATAGCTGCGAGCAATAAATGAGATATTGTCCAATATAGCTTCGATCCTCAGTTACTTGTTCAGCATTGGTAACATAACAATAATCGCTACAGCAAGAAGTTGAAATTTTGCTAAAAACATGATAGTGCTAATTGATCTAATTGGCTTAAAAACAATCGTATTTTTTTATTTTCTTCTTCACACCAATTGAAAACTATTATATTCAATCCTTGGCTCTGAATCATAAATTATGACACATACAGAATCTATATCAACACTTTACCGAAATAATTCGCTTTTGATCTGTGAAAATATTACAGCTACCTTTTCCTAGTTATTCTGCAAATAAATACACTAACTACAGACTCAAAATCCATTCCCAATGCTTATGCAAGCAAGGAATCTTTTTCCAAATCACGAGACAGTACCGATACCTCGAATTTTCCAATTTCTATTAAATCAAATTTTTATTATTATTACAGACAAATAAAATTCAGATATGTATCAACTACTTCAACTTTATCATTAATTCGTTACAAATAGTATGCAAGTACTTGCCAAGAGTATAATTTTACTCCAGATAGCAAATTGTTCTATAAAATCGTGATTTGCAGCAAATAGTTGAATCTCAGCTCTACCAACAAGGAAGACATGATAGGAAGATATCGACTCGATCAATCTCACTGATAGCACAGTGACTATGCACAAAGAAGTCGTACACTTTTCTATAAACTTTTCTCAACCCTGGTGTCCTATATTCTTTAACCGAATTGCTCTAAAACTATCAAATATATTGTATTGCCAAATCCAAATAGAATAGTATATACAAAAATTACAAATTCTGTATGGAGATTTCCTTACTGTTTTATTAAAAGTGAGTTTTTGCTAGAAAGGAGTATCCTAACAAATAAGTGGTATCTTGGTCTTTAATTCAATTTTATTGGATACAGACCCAATATGAATCCAACAGGTCCAAAACCACAAAATTTAGACGACAAAGACAAACTTTTCGAACTCTCAAAAACATGGGACTTCCGCACGAAATTTAGCTCCAAAAAAGAAGAAAAAGTAAATAAATTCGTCAATTAGAAGTGAAAACAAATGATAATAATAATATAGGAAGCGAAAGGACCTCGATGGTTCACAAAGCAGATAAAAGATCGGTGCTGGAAAAATGTACTCTCAACTATAAAGCACAGGAGGCTAATAGAATAATATGTAGGCAAAACCGATACCTGAGCGAAGTCCTGAGAGATGGAGATTGGATGCTTTAGGAAATCCCGTGTTTCATGCCATGAGAGGTTGCGATGGCCCTCTTTGCTATGACTTTGATCATATAATTCCATTATCCAAAGGAGGGAAAACTGACGTCGACAATTGTCAGGTCCTCCAGAAACTAGCCTATTTATACAAAATGAATAAACCAAATGCATCGTTGAGCGAGTTGAAGTCAGTCAGTTTTCAACCGACGCTAACAGGTAATTCAAGGAGTGTCTCAAACTTATTATTATCATATGTTAGAGCATGAAATGGACCTAATCGAATTAGCGGCTTTTGGAAATATCATGAAGTTTAAGAAAGAGGAGCAATCAAGTTCAACTGGGGCCGAAGAAATACAAGCTCAATCTCAATCTCAAGATGCACCTAGTAAGAGGCGTTACAGAGGCAGAAGTCCGGAAAAAGGAAAAGGCAGTGAAAATCCACAGGAGAGTTCCCCATCAGGATAATTAGGACCAAATGGGAAGCTTAGAAAGTTTTTTGATCTTTTGTGAATGCACTCCACATTTTGGATTCATCAAACTTATAACATATTTCTTCCATTGTTTCTAAACGTTTTTCTACAAAATTACTTGCCAAAATTACACTAGCCCCACACGAGTCGCACACACAGTAACAGACGCTCCTTAACTGGGGTCGTTCGTTATCAATTATCTAAATTCGAGTAGTAATAATAATCGTTGAAGAAGAATAAAACTGGATTTTTTGGTTTTTTCTCCCCTTTATTTTGTTTTGATTTTTTTCTCTTACAAGTTTTTTTTTTTTTAAAATCCATTCTATGAGTCTGAAGGTAAATAGAATAATCAGTATATACACAATATCTACAGCACACATTTTATTGATATTTTTTGTGTGTATCTGAAGATATGTTTTTTTACTTTTGATTTGAAATCTATACACAAAGTGGCGATTAGATTCTTTTCGTAACCACTTTCCTTCAGCTCATCACACAGGGAAGTAATGTCATTTTCTTCAAGTCGAATGTTTAGTTTTTAGCATTTGGCATTGAATGTCTTCGAGTGATCTGGGCTTCGTATTCTGATACCAGGCTGACGCTCGGACTTCTTCAATTGTCATTCTCTTGTCGGAAATTGGATGAAGAAGGCCTTGAATCAAGGCTTTAAGCTCTGAGCTTGGCTCGCTAACCAGAATCTTCATTGATCTTTGGTTTCTCTTCACCATTTTCCAGTAGTCTTCCCATCGGCCCTTTGCGATGATATCAAAATGAGGATCTCCGGCTTTTGCTGAGGCAAAGGGCACCAAGCTAGTCGCGAGATTGAAGAGTAGTTTTCCAAAAGCGAACATATCCATGCGGGTTCCGTAATAGCCGATTCCTTTGTGGAATTCCGGTGGGATAATCCCTGGAGTTGTCCTATCAGTTTGCGCGTTGAAGAGTATAGGTCCTTTGTCGTTTGAATGTCTGACGGTGTGGCCAAAATCGATCAGGATTGGGTGGAAGCTGTCGTCGAGAAGGATGTTATCAGGTTTGATGTCTCGGTGAGCGAAACCGTTTTCATGGAGGTATTCGATCGCATCGAGGAGATGCTCGACATAGTATCTTAGGGTTGGCTCGTCGAGGGGATATTTCTCGATGACCTCAATGAAGCTTCCGTTTTCGAGGTAAGGGAACACGAGCATATTGAAAGACTTGTTCTTGTAGATGCCGAAATCGATGGTGTAGTTTTCAATAACGTCAATGCATTTGAGGATAGAGCGGTGGGGCTTTAGGCCATAGATCTCAAGTTCATGCTTGAAGGCGGTAAGATCTGAAATGACCTTAATAACGCAATTGACAGTTTCTTTGCGGTCGGGATCAAAGTAGTAAGCCAGATAAACTGGGTATAGGTGAGTTTTTGTGGACCCAAGTTCTCTGACGATGAGGTATCTTTTGATACTGCCTTGGATGGAGGAAGTATCGTTGGCTTTATCGTTCTTTGGTAACATTATTTCACTGAGAGATTTTTTTTATTATAGTTAACTCAACTCAGAACTTATAAACATTTAATTTGGTTCAAGCATGACGACGCTGTGAGAGAAATTCAAATTAACTTTGAAAATACAGCTAGATTTTTGGTTTTCAAAGTTAAAAAAGCAAGAGTAAAGAAATTGTTAATACCATAGTGTGCGATAAGGTGATTAGCGTGAGTGCAAGCAAAAATTAACTGCACTTGCTAGTCTCCTACTTAATCATTATCAGCAATCAGAAATGTGGTAGGCATTTTTTTATAGTATAGTCCTCTTCTCTCTTTGTTTTCGTGAAACCTTTTATTCCTTTTTGCCTGCCTACTTTCAGATGTTGAAGCTTAACCTCAAATTCCAGATTTGTAGTAGATTGAATTATAAACATCAACGAAGAATTTCAATTTGTCGTGAGAGAATAGAAAGGATATCGTTTATTAATAAATTCTGACCCCAAGACTTCCGAGAACTCGAATTAATCTGGAAAAGTGAGGTGTTACAGAAAATTGAGTTACCTGGAGAAGTTAGCAAAATTTGATATGAGCTCTCGTCAATAAGAACCTCTCCAAACAATTTCACGTTTTTGTCTTCATCGTCATTTCACTAGCCCCGCCCTATAATTTCGTCTAAAGTGGGTATCTTACGTAATATTACGTGCTGGAGTTAGAGCTAGATATTTTTCAATTGAATTCAAGTTCCAGACTTCTAGGTGCAGATTATCAATACGAGCTTATTTTGAAGCACAACAATTAAATTTTGAGAACCAAACAAAACACATCTAAAGCTTTTCAAGGATACCCAATCTCAATTCAATGGAAGCCAATACTGAGCAAGTCGATGTTTTGCGTGCTTATGATGGAATAAATGACTCAAACTCAAAAAAGGACTCAATACGTGCCATTCAATCTCATCATTGCCAGCAACGGGATGTAGAGTACCTATCTGTCTTCGACGACACCGCTTGTAACGAAGAAAATGCTGTTGTGTGGCAAATTAAACCAGACCTTACAGCAGGCAACCAAAATCAAATTTCTGCCGAGGAAGAGAAAAAACACGAGGACGAACAGATCAAGGACTTCGAGATAAATAATCGAAAACACTCAGAAATAGACTTCACAACTCAGCAACAAGCCGATCCCGATGATGAGTTTATGAGATCTCTCGCAAAGCTTACAATGAAGTCATCTACGACCTCAATCAATGATAGTGAAAAAGTTCTCTATGTTAAAGTAAGCTATAGCTAAAATTCAAGCCACTTAAAACGATTGTCGGATCGAAAATGACTCTCAATACGTGTTTTCAGGAACTGAACTTTATGTTACTCGAAGAGGTAATCTAATTCATCCCAGCAAACAAAATGCTTATTATTATTTATTGAAATCAGGTATTTTTGATCAGCCTCATTTCGTCAAAAAGGAAATTTACGATAAATATCCGGTTCTCAAAGACAAAGTGATCGAAATAGGCAGAAGAGTAATTTTTTATTAGTGGCAGATTAACATCGCCCCTCATTAGGCACCAGACCCTGAAGTCAGAAACTGCATCAGAATTGTCAGCGTTAACACGAGCACAGATAAAGACCATGCCCATTTAATTTGGAGGACTGCTTATAAATGCCATGCGACCTGGATTCGGTCATTCTTTTGTTTTTTATGGACTCAGAAGGCACAGCATCACCAAAAGAATCGTAAATATCGTATACTTACCCGGATCCCATTTGAAATAAATGAGATGATATTGCAGTTTATAAGAGGTAGTTAATCTACTGTTGCAATTGACTATAAAGGTTATTTGATTTTAGAGCCATTCAACTTTTATCTACAAGACAGAGGCAGCAAAAGAGATACATATCAGAAGCTATCAAACAAAATTCCGAGGTCGTTGAAGGCTGATCAGCAATTCTTGCTGGGAGATGATTTCTTACTCAATGTATTGGAGGTCAAACACGCATTTAATAATGCGGAGACAGAGACCAAGGAAGTTTTGGATGATTCTCTCTTCAACAGAACTATGAAAAAATTGATGGTCAAAGAAAAAGTTAATATACTGGGAACCGGGTATGAATACCTCTATCATTTAGAAAGTAGCATCCAGAATGTCGATGAGGACCCAGAGTTGAAAAATGTCTTATGGAACAATTTCTTTGATCTCGAGATTCCATATGTGAAACTTGAACTTATCCATACCAGGCAGAAAGCCCACAAAGTGAAATTGTAAAACATATTTGATACCTCTTGATAATCAAATATTTATTAGATTACTCTTTCCACATAGCCAAGACACGTTTACGTTTGGTAGAAGCTATGACACGGATGTTCTCCTAAATGATACTTCATGCTCACGAAGACAGGCAAGGTAATAGCTCTGGCGCGCACATATGATTAAACATTTGGGTTTTTAAATTGAATAGGATAGCATGGGAGATCACTAATGGTGGACAGCAATGGGTCGTTTATGATGGAGAGAAAGAGAATCCAAGCACACGAGGGACATGGGTCAGCCTTAGAACTCTCACTGAGAAAACGAATGAAATGTGCTCTGAGCCGATACCGCTTCAAAATGATTCAGTATTCCGTTTCGGTGATAATCGAGCAACGGTAACCATTTAGAGTGTCTCCATTGCATTACCCTGAATTTTCATAGTTCCTTATAAATAAAATCAACTTCACTAAACAAGATTTGGAGAACTTCAGAACTAAAGCCAAGGCTCTCAATAATTAATCTACACAAACATCAGCAATCTTGTTCCTTATATATGTATTATACGATATGTGTCCTTCAGGAAAGGAAAAATAGCTTTGAATTAAATCGGTTCTATATGTTTTGAATAATTTTGCCACCGACTGAGGTCGTGCCCAGGATCGATCAGTGGATGAATAATTTTTCTCTCTAGTATTTCCAATTTTGATCAAATTGCTTAAACTGAAGAAGAATCTAAATTTCACTCACTTTGCTTACGTTTAGGTTATCAACGGAAAACTGATTTTACTGAAGTAAAATCTTAAACTACCGGAGCATTAATATAAAGACTTTAGTTATTGGAGCCATTTATTTGAATTTATAAGAGGGACAGCTGCTTTCATAAGCAATTCATTTCTCACTAGTCTTGCTAGTCGATCAACAAAAAAAAGAAAAGCCTTAAAGATTTGCTCAAAATATATCTCTCTTCAGAATCATAATTCATAATAATTCATAGAATATATTATATATTATCATATTTCAATACATCATTTTGAATTTCATAAGTTTTAACAATCAAAAGAATAGATTTGCTTATCCGGTCCCCTGCAAACCTTTTATGGTTCTCTCAAAGAATGATAAAAAAATTAAGAAAAACTAATAGCTTTTAACCGTTTTTCTTAGTTATTAATTGAGTCTCGAACAAACAACTTATTCTAAATACACTAAACCAAAAACAAAAACCCACTATCAATGAAGCAGTTCAACTGCCTTAAAGGATGTTGGAAGTCAGAAAAGATGAAGACGAGGTGTGAAGTTATCATCGCTATAATTATTCTATCCTTAATCATTTCTGGATGGATCTTGGCAGCTGCTGGTTGTAACAAGCGCAATGTGGATTTTAAAAGCAATTATTATTTTTGTGAAGAAATCGGCAATAAGCACCAATACTACGGTGGATTGGTGCTTGTGTTCATTGGAGTAATGAGCTTGTTCGGATGGATATTGAGTCTTTTAGTAATTGCCAAGGAAAAGCGGCGTGAGAGAGAAAGACGTTCCTATGAAGTTCCTGTAAACGAATATAACACAATCGATGACGAGCCGTATCCATGTGAAGATCAACCTCTGAACGAAAGAGATGAAGAGAGCGAAGAGAGTAAGCACGAAGAATTGACTGGGCATAAAGATATCCGTATAGCATAAGAAAAGTTAAGGTTACATTGTTTTATACAATTTCATTTTGATTACTTGGCTCGATCGATATGTCAGTGCGGATTCATATGTTTTTTGGATATGTTTTCGGGTTAATTGTTGTTTTCTCATGATATGAATGACAACGAATCAAAATAGTTTGGGGTTTTGATCTGATACACTCTGCAGGTGGGATTTAAAAGTTAATGTAACCTGAAAACTAGAGAAAGTCGAAGATATTGGTTAATGAGGATCATTAGCAATTAAGAATTCAAAATTCTGAGTGAGAATGAAGTTTTAAAATAACTTGAAAGTTTTGAGAATAGATATTAGTCGATGAGAAAAACAATCGTACCTAAACATAAGCTCCATATTGCTCCCCAGGACTGAAACTTTAATACTTTGAAACTTCAAAATCGGATATTTTGTCCTTCACTCAGTGAAAAATAGCTGTGTAGTATGGTTAAAAATTAGCATATCAGGTTATTTCATCTAATGCAGACTCAGTAACAAAATTAGAGCTTTTATCTGAAACGCAGTAATATCAAAAACTTAAAGACATTACATCTCCATTGAAATGGGCTCCTTCAGAAGTTGATTCTTCATTAATTCTAAGTTCAATTTTGTAACTTTATTAAAATTGAATTATTTAGGATAATTTCCTCTCTATAACTGATGATGAACGCTCCTCGTGAAAGTCTCGTCCAATACGATCCTCCTATTGAAGTTGGACCTTCTGAAAACTTTGACACATCCACCAAGAAGAAAAAATCACAGTTTCCATCTTTTGAATCCAAACCCAACATGGAAGATATTCTCAATTGGATCCTGCCACCAAGAGAATGGGACTCTGATGGAAAACATTACATGCAATTTGTTTCTAAAATTCCAGAAGACAGTGTTGCTAATTTACAGAAACAGCTGGATGAGAGGCTCTTAGCTCGTCAGGCTCGGTACGAATTTTTTGTTCAAACCCATTTATCATAATTCTCCATCAGAGAAAGCGGGATCTGCGCAATTCGTGAGGAACTCCACGCCCAATGCTTCGATGAGATTATCAGACAAGTTACTATTGAGTGCCCTGAGCGAGGTAGCTAGCTATTGTTATTACCATCGAAATCATTTGAAATGAATTACAGGTATTTTGCTCATGAGGGTCAGAGACGAACTTAAAATGACCATCGATGCTTATCAAACATTATATCAGAGTTCAGTGACATTTAATATGAGAAAGGAGTTGCAAGCAGCAATTGGCAAACCTGAACTCGAAGAAAAAATCAGCAAACTACAGAAAAGGAAAGCCGAACTTGAAGAGAAGGTGACTAATAGATGACTCTTGTTCGTTATTTGACTTTTTAAATATTAGAAAGCGGCATTGCTTCAGGAGAAGGAAGCTATAGAGAAAGCGCATCAAGAGAAAAGAGCAACTGTGGCTGCTAAGAGAGCTGCTGAAATAGATTTCTTGAAGTACCAAGGCCATAATTTAGAGCAATATTTGAATTCCATCAAGACTTAAATAGTAAAATAAAGTTACATACTTACACAGTAGTAGGAACATTGGTTATGATTCGTTATTCACTTGAAAAAAAGATCGACTGATAGTCTTACTCATAGAATCAAAAATGGTTTCCCTTATGATACTAGATCACATTGGGTTAATGCTTCGGCTAACAAGATAAAGGTTCCATGACAATAAAACTCCATTCCTGTTTGCCGTGCTTCAAGCGAACCGCTATCGAAACTACATTATACAAAGAGTAATAAAATTGAGTAATTTGTTTGAATCATTAGGTAAGAATATGAGTCCTCAGGCAAACGCAATGATATTCGATGGGAAAGAAGATTGCGTTAGTTACCCTTAATCGATACTTAATAGATTCTTAATAGTTTTTCTTTAGTTGTTATACTAATTTTATTTCACACTGCGTTTTAATCAAGAAGCATTAAAGCAGAGACTCAGAAATTATCCATGCAGTCAGGCCAATCTGCTCGTCAACGCTTGAAAAACAGTTTAAACATCGGCGATCGCAATCATTCTTTTAGTTTCCCTCTCAAAATCCTCTCCCCTAAATCTCTCAAATCAAAGAATACTTCAGTCAACCTCAACGCAATCTCTTCTGATAAAAAAGACGATCCTGATATGTTCTCACCCAAGCTGTTAACAGAGAACGACGGAGACCTGCTTAAATCACCAAATGTGAATCATTTGCCTAAAATTTGTAATTTTTGAGTCAGATATCATATAAACTCATCACACTTAGACATTTCTCCGAGGGTTAGAGAAAATTTCAAACCTCTACAAAATAACAGCTTTGAAAGATCAATTGCAAAGGCTACATCTCTCAATAAGGTAAATTTTACTAGCGATATGCATTGTAAAACACTTTTCAGCTGAAGCTCTTCGACTTGATTTTGGATCTGAATCAGAGCGTAGGGAGCAAGTACCAAAAGGGTCAGCTGCTCCTGCCTGAATGGAATGACTTAAAAAACACCATTTCTTCTCTAGAGATTCTTTCTGAGTAAAATTACTTGATGATGTACGGCTCAAACAGAGTTTGCTAGAGAGAAGAGTCAATATTATGATCTCATGCAGAACATCGTGAAAATTGTAAAAATGGGATTGTTTTTCAATAAAAATCTCCTGAATCAAGCGGATAGTCTTTGGAGGAATATAGATAGCCGAACATATAGTATTTTGGAGTTATAACCCTCGCTCATTTTTCTATAGAAAAACTCTCAATGGCGAACGAACCCTTCGATATCCCTTATTATAAAGTATGTTCCCTAATTTTAAAAGACCTCCATCGAAAATGTGAGCAGATACGAACTCAAACTTCTGAGTATGAGGAAAACTTGATGGGTACCCAATTCTCTTTTATCAAACAAAGATAGCTGAGCCTTATTTAAAAAATAGAACAAAAACGCGCAATTGAAGGGCATTTTGAACAGCTGATGCTTGATTTACGGGTTGAACATTCAAAAGTTTTAAAAGCAAAGGATTTGGAGCATGAGACGCAAATTAGCCTTCTGTAGGATCAGGTAGGGTTTGAAGGATCTGCTGATAGTTATGTATAATTGCTTAGGTTAAAAAGCTCCAAGCCCAATTAGATGAGAGCAATTCAAAGGCACTAAACGACAAGAAAGAAAGAACTGCATTACTTGGCCAGATTGAGGATCTTAGATCTGAAAAGAGAGAGCAAGCTCAAAAGATCTTGAAGTTATATGAAGTAATCAAAAGCAAAGAATCTCTGAATCGGCACAATGAAGATCAAAAGCTCTTGTTAAAATCAAAATCGCAAGACATCAAAGAAGCAATGGATAAATTGGCATCAGAACTTGCTAATATCAAGGAATTGGTTAAAAACCTCAAAACAGAACGCGAAGACCTGATTTTTGAAAGGGACAGATTGAAGGCTATCGCTGGAGCTGACGCAGAGGCCTTGACAGTCAGGCCTGACTATAAACAAATGCTTTCTGAGAAGCAGCTTGAATTCGGGATCAAGACTGATCTCCTTACAAAAGGTTGCCTCTGCTTTCATTTGAACAATATTTACTGATACAATTAGATCAAAAAGCAAAGAAAATGTCTACAGCAAAAGTGATGGAACACTTAATCTCAAGATATATATCTAGCTTGCAGCAGATTGAATTGCAATCAAGAGGTGAGGTTCTCACCCCATCGAAAAAAGGAGCTCAATTGCGTCTCAAGTCAAATTCAATAAAGGCAATGTCTCCAAAAGTCAAAGGAAAAAATCCAAACCAAGGGAATCAAATCCCTCCAGAAAGTAGTCCAGTTGGGAGAAGAATCAGCGCCTTAGCTCCAAAGAGAAAAAATTCAATGGTCTCTGATGACTCTTATGAAGGAAGTTTTGCGTCAAAAGGCGGAACGAAACTAGAACTCAAAGAGGTGCAAGTTGACTCCGAAAAAAATAATTCCAGCAAACTGATTCGAGAAGAGTTCGGACCATCACTATTTCAGTTTAATGAACATGATATAGCGCAGTTTGACGATAAATCGCAAGGGAATATTGTCAAGAGCCCAGGAGACTCGAATGACGAAAGATCTGTTGATGGGGCTACAAACGGGGTAGAAGGGGAAGATGAGGTGATTTATCCTCTTGGTGAGCAAATTTTGGCTCTATCAGAGCAACTCTTTGAAAAAATTGATACAACCAAAACGCTTTTTGATGATTTTGTTCAGAGCAGTTACAGCTAATTATTGAGCCTTATTATGTGCAATATTTTGCAAATTTATTTAGCTATTACTCTATTATAATCTTAATGCATACGGGTGTGTCCTCTCTCACACATCATTACGTTTACATTCAAATTCAAGGTTCTAAATTATGAGATTGTCTTGGTGGGTTGGGATCAGATTCTAGAATACTTTCAAAACATTCTTGATGATCAAGACATCTTGAATGGGTTAGCATACCTGCTTGATAATATATAGAAACAGACAACGATGAGAAAAATACAACACATTAAATTGTTAACAAAAAAAAAGAGTATGCTTTCTAGTCCTCTCTCTTTCTAAATTCCATATGTGGTGGTTGACGTGCCTTTTTGCGTTTGTCTTTTGCTTCTTTTCGGCATGTTTTGAAACTTCTCACAAAAAATCCCATGATGATTATGAAAGTCACCAGGATGAGTAAAAATAACCGATCGAATGTTTTGGCATCCATGCCTTCATTTTGGATGGTTGTTTTTGAAGCAACCTTTGAGACCTCAGCACGAGAATCATCTGCGTCTGCCTCAGACCCACTTTTTTGGTAGCCGTTTCTTTTTGAGTTATCCTCTTTTCCATTAAGATCAGAGTCCACTATTGGATTAACAGAAACTATTGCATCAGCATCAGCATCAGCATCGTCAGAGTTGGGTTTTGATTCAAAAGCTCCTCTGAGATTAGTTTGAGTTTTAGTCTCTACGTCCGTTGCTGATGTGTCTGTGGCATTTGGATTGCTAGTGCCATTGGCTGAACTAGTGGTTGAATTTACTGCAGTGGTATTATCAACATCATCATCAACCCAAATTGTGACATCATCGTATACTGCTTTGTCTAAGTCCATTCCATACAACGGATCTGATGGGTCAAGGTGAACTCCTGGTTGAAACACGTGGGCCTTTGTTGCATGAGGTGTAGAAGTTTGAGTTCTAAGACCCAAGAGAGTTCCAAACAAGGTGAACATATTCAAGCTCACGAACAAGTAGAATTGAAGTTTCATGGTCAGCAGTAAATAGGCTTTTGATGAAATTATATTTGTAATTATCGCACTGATTTCCGTTTGCTTATGATGCAGTATAAACTGTATTTTTGGAATTAGTATCTTAATTTCGCACTATTATTTTGATTTCACGTTTTAAGAAGCTATTCTCAAAAAAAAAAAGAAGAAGAAAAAGAGGCTATTCAGAGATAATGATATTACTACCATCTGATTCAACAGCTTTTCGTTCACTAAGGTGATCTATTCCTACTGCTTATATAATTCATAAGAACTCAAAATGGAAGATCAAATTAATCTTTAAGCAAATCCTCCAAAGCTTTGAATTACACTAGAGCTGAAAACAAAGGTTCATTTTCTTGCATCCTAACCTCAATTATAAGACCCATCTATTTTTAATTTTTGAATAGCAAATTAGAAACTCATCTAACAACCAAGTCCTGAGTACATTATAATACTCAATTTTTCTTTGGTTTCATGCCATTCTTCTCCTCTTTACTCACTGCTCTATTGAATCACCCCTTAATTGAAAAACACGTAGCTTCCCTGCCAGTGTTTAGTTTTAGAATCAAATTGATATTTAACAATTTTTGATTAGATTCAACAATGATCTCAATTGTCTCGAAAGGCTCGATCCGCTTCATCAATGTCTCAAAATCTATCAGCCAGAGGTCAAATACCCTCCCTTCCAAGGTCTACTACAACTCACTACCCAGCAACGCAGAATTAGCCATATTGGGAATGCAACCAGTTCAAACTCGCTTTTTCTCCGAGAAGGTTACTACTGCCCGCCGCATGGACACTTCGATCGGAGGCTACATTAGAGGTTTCAACCAATTTACCAAGATCAAGCTCGGAGTTCTCAACACCATCGTCACTTTCACAACTTATTTAGTTAAGGGCGGATCCATCTGTCTCTTCGACTGTGTGATGCTGGCAGCCGGTACGCAGATGATGGCGATGGCTTCCCAAGGGCTGAACCAAATCATCGAAGTTGAGCAGGATAAGAAGATGAATAGAACAAGGAGCCGACCAATGCCACAAGGCAAATTTAGTAAAGCTCAAGCTTATGCGATCACTGCAGCGCTTTATGGAGGTTCTAACCTCGTCCTGGGCTACTGGTTCCCTTTTAGCTCAGTTTTCGTCGCAAACTCGATCTTTTGGAGCTACATCTTGTGCTATACACCACTAAAACGAGTCTCTGAGCTGAATACCCCAATTGGAGCAGTGGTTGGCAGTCTCACGGCTTATTTAGGATGGACTGCGGCAGGAGGATCGCTGCTGAGTTTGACTCCGTGGTGGATATTTTTTTACACATTTTCGTGGCAATTCGCCCATTTTTATGGCATTCTTTGGACTTATAAAGACGACTACAAGAAAGCTGGATTCGTTATGTTGCAAGATTCGCAAAAGGCCTGCAACATCATGAGAGCTGCTCTTGCTGGACAGGTCGCCAGTGTGGGAGGAATTTATGCTGTCGGCGCGATAGATCCATTATCAGCAGCTCTTTCGTGGTACTTGCTCTATAAATATAATTACAGACCAATGAAAGAATTCGAAAAGAGCGATTCGAAGACAAATGCCCATAAATTGACGATTTATTCGTATATCCCTTTCACTACGATCTTTGTATTGATTTACTTGAACTTGGTGGCGAAAACGTTCGGAATTGACAAGAAAATCGAGGAGTATTTGGGCCAGTTTTTACCAAAACAGTTCCGAAAGGGAGAACCTGCTGCACAAGCTGAAAATTGAGCCTTCTGTGAAGAGATTCCACAAAGTGTATTCTAGAAGACGATGTCTGGTGGACGTGTGAACGTCAGTCGAGATTATGAATATTTTCGATATTAAAAGACCGTTTGATTTTAGAAGAATAGTTGGTGACAGGTTCTTTTTCAGCATGCCATTCCATTCATGATGTTTACTCGAAAATTAGACATTGTGTAGTGAATTTTTGTGGTTAATGAGAACAATAACCGTATCGAAAAAAACAACGAACAATATAGTATTTAAACTAAAATATCCCAGAGAATGCTCTTTTCATTAGTGTAAAATTTATTTAAAAAACGAGTGGAAACGTATCTGATATGAGAAAAATGTTTGTCATTTTCTGATCGTCTCAGATAAAATAATAAGCTTCATCTATCATTTAAACTGATATTAGCGATTGGTTAGGAATGAAAGCGGTCTTTAATTTTGTAACAATCTTTTTCTTCACAAAGGTCCAACAATAGAATATAAATTTTCCACATATTATTTGTATGCCATTTTTATTTCTCGATTATTCAAACAATGAAGGAGACTAATTGAAGTGTTAGATGTTAGTTAGGTACACGCTATGCAACATTTGCTGAAGTGAAGAAGAACTACTTCTTTTGGTAACCAAAAGATTTATTAGTTTTCCAGTTTAATCCAGTGCAACACTCATAGCTAACAGTTAGCAATTTCATCGTTATTTTAAATTCTATTGCAAAGAAATTTTGTGCTACTCATGCTCCCAACAATCGTAAGAGGACCTAACCGCAGTAGCTCAGTGCGAAACCGCTCTTCAGTTGGAAAGTCCACTCAATCAATATCTTCAGAATTTCTCGAGGCCATCCGTTCCCTAGAAGCATTGGAATCATCGATAAATGAGATCTCTAAAGATTGCCTTAACTGGGTACAACAGTATTTCACAAAACTCAAACAAGAATACCTTACTCCTAAACTCCAAACACTTTATAAGTACGCACCGCCAGAAAAACCCACAACGACTATTTTTGACCACAGAAACAATATTCATGGTGGTATGTCTGCCAACCGTAATTTACGCACTGCAGAGGAGGCGAGGAAACCTCTGAAGGATGTCTCTAAGGACAAGAAAGAGTGTTGAAAAGATAATCGAAAAGCTAAAATCGAAAATAGAACATTTCAAAACTAATCTCGAGCAGGTCACTGAATCGACAGATAACGATACTTCTTCATGTGGTTCTTTTCAAGACGCGCAAGATGAGAATTTCGTTGAAGATGATGAATTTGCAGATGAGAGGCTAGATAATGAGGATGAAGAATCTAACGAACCTGAGGAAGTTCTCAGAAGCATTCTCGTCCTCGACGCAGCTCTTCTTAAAGATAAAAGGCGTAGTGCAATGGACCAAAGAGGCAAATCAGCAATGAATATAGATTCAGAGCAGACTCAAATGATCGAATCTATTTCGCTGGCTCAGATGAAGACAAATGGTTTTGATGAGAAACACAATTATGATGAAGGGACTGAGATCCAGAAATTCACAGATAGCAATACCATGGTTATTTACGAAAATATAATAAGAAATTGCAAAATGACCGGGACTCCGTATTTGGATCCTGATTTCCCCTGCGAAGTCAGCTCGCTCGCTCACAACCTCAAGACACTCCCACGCTCATTGAACTATACCTGGGTTAGAGCAGATATGAATTGGAATCCTTCAATTTGTCTCTTTGACGAGAAGATCAAACCTAATGACATTCGGCAAGGAAAGCTAGGTGTGTGCTACTATCTCGCTTGTATAGCAGCGATGGCTGAGCGCCCTTATCTGATTACGAGGCTCTTCCATCCTCTCCAGTACGTTCCAGAAGGATGCTATGCTGTTAATATCTGCGACTCGGGAGAATGGAGAACAATACTTGTGGATAGTATGTTTGCCATTGATCCGACGGAAGAACCTGTCAGATTAGCCTATGCGAAGAGCGCAGGTAACAGCATGTGGATTTCAATTCTCGAAAAGGCATTGGCTAAGAATTTTGGAAGCTATCAATCCTTGCAAGCCGGATCCGCTGTAACCGCTTTCAGAAGTCTGACGAATGCACCGTCAGAGGGATTTAAAATCCCTCAGAGCGAGGATTCTGTCCCGCTTCTCTGGAATTATCTGACTTGCATGCTTCAAAACGGGTACATGATGGCCACCCAGAGCAAGGACCGAAAGCTCAAAGATCCAATGTACTATAAACGCAAAGGATTGCTTGGAAGCCATGTGTATACAGTATTAGACGCGAGAGAAGTGGAAGTCTCACAAGGCGTTAAGGAAAAGCTCATTAAATTAAGGAATCCATGGGGGCGTTTCGAATGGAACGGCGACTGGTCAGAAGGCTCTTCGAAATGGACCGAAGATATCAGAAGACAGCTCCCTTCTGATGGAAAAAATGGCGAGGGCGTCTTCTGGATGAGTTTGAGCGACTTCCAGAAATATTTCAAGTTTTTCTCGACGTGCAAGTTCCATCCAAACTACATCTATAACTTCATTAAAATTCGACAAACTCGATTTGTCCCGCTAAACGCTTCATATATTAGAATGAAAGTCAGCAAGAGTACGAAAGGCTATTTATCAGTAATTCAAAAAGAGCAGCGACATTTCGCTCGGAAAAAAACGATGAAATATTCGTATTCTTATACTCGTGTGTGGCTTGCGAAACTGGATGCCGAGGGTGAAATATCGCAAATAGTAACGACAAAATTCGACGCACAGCATGCTATTGACATCGAGCGTATCTTCGAAAAAGGAGAGTATCTTTTGTACGTCGAAACTAGTTGGAATCAAGGGCATCACACGGAGCTAGTCGTGAATACATACGCAGAAAACGAAATCACGCTGAAAGAAGTTCCAGAACTTAAGCTTGAAGGTAAGAAAATCCTTGAAGATTGTATCAAAGCCTTTGTGCGACAAGAGCTAACGAAGGCTGAGAAGGAGAATAATCCTCTTGTGCATGTTGAAGGATATAAGGAATGTTCAGAAATGGTGAGGATGTCCTCGTCGGGGTTAGCAGGAATACATTTCGTGTATATCCAGAACAAGCATAAGGAACTTATGCTCAAGGAATGCATAGAAATGTCGGCTGCGTGTAAGAAAAAGTATCAACTTCCTGATAGTTTCAAAGAAACCGCTCCTGGAAGATTGAAATACGAGGTTCCGCCGAACAGCGAAAAAATTGTTGTGTATCGACTGAAGAGCAGAGGCACTCAGCTTCAGTATCGCGTGGTGTCTGAGGTCCCGCCGCCACAGCAACATACCAGGAAACCGAGCACTAAGGCCTCAAAGTAATTAGTCGCTTTTCGGAGAGTGAATGTATCGCTCGACCAGATATCAGTAATGATAACAATTCTAAAAGAATTATTTTTGATATTAGGCCAAAGTTCCGATTCTTTTTTATTTTATCTCATTTTTCT
>ENA-UOTX01000641-UOTX01000641.1-compost-metagenome-genome-assembly--contig:-NODE-641-length-34478-cov-10.097759_pt1 | contig 34478 bp, 17 predicted proteins | sample MGYA00238143_ERZ746982 | MGnify/ENA primary metagenome ERZ746982 (study PRJEB28758, sample SAMN06268862) | compost metagenome | isolation source: single cell | place: USA: California, Emeryville, Joint... | reverse complement strand
AAGCCTTCTGAAACAGGGAGTGTAAGTATTGAAGCTGCTACTGCATCTCTAAACCAAAATCTGGAATCCTCTGCTATAGCAAAAGCAAAGCACATTACATTTACAAAACACCAGAAAATGCCAAAAAATTCCAAAGTAGCATCGAATGACAGCAGCGATCGCAACACTCATAACGTTATCTGCAAAATAGAAGCGGAACAAGAGAGTAATAAAAGGATCAAAGCAAACCACGAACAATCCAGAAATCAATTAGAACCTCACCCTCCGAAAAACGCTTCATTTATTGGACCTTTAGATCCAGACGACTGTGCCTTTGATTCTAATAATGATGAGCCTGATTTTGAACATGCTAAATGGTTTAATGCAGAAAACGAATTCATGAGCAACTCGACTCAAGAGCAGCAGCAACAAGAGGAATCAAAACAGAAAACATATGTTCTTGCAGAAACAAAAGTGGATGCTAATGATAATAAGAACAGAGAATGCCAAATGCTTGATGAAAAAGTTAAAGTCGAATTTGATGGCCATGAGCTATTAGAAAATGACCTTGAAGATCTAAATTCAAGTTTTTCGTCGGATGACTGGCCAAGTCTAAGTGAAGACGTCGAATTTCAAATTTTGTAGCAAGGCTAATTGTAATTTGGAATTTTGGTCTTTGTAAGCTCGACAAATTATTTCAAGAAGTTGTACATTAAAATACATGTGATAATTTCCAACGTGAAATAATATGATTGATGTACCTAACTCTTTGATAATACTGTGCTCCTCTCTGCTTTGTTTCCTTCTCTCTCATTATGTATTCATCGTTATCTTTCTTTCTTGCTTGTGTTCATATGTTGAGTGCCATACACCTACTTCATTCAGATCTTAACCCCAAAGACCTCTGTTAAGTACATCTCTTCCTTAAATGTCTTTCGTGTTGAAATGGAAATGATGGTTCGCTTAAATAGAGAGAAGAAATGGCAATTGAAAATTTTCTATGTTGACAAAGTGTTGAAATGAAAATGGGGTATTCTGTCTCCTTTTTTTTCCCCCACAAGCATATGGTAGACTTAAGTAATGCTGATGAAGATGAAAATTGCATTACTAGGCCTTGATGATTCTTTACCGCAGGTAAATAACATTTCTTCTGCATATTCTACTTCCAACTTGAGTTTTCTAACAACAATTCAATTTCAATGAGAGACAATATTTACACATAAACTCAAATAAGATCAATCTCACTTATCCTAGAAGCTCTGGACCTCACAAGATAGATGATGCATTCTTTGGTTTGTTTCAAGGAATTGTCGATAGAATTATTAGTAATGGAAGAATTTGGGGTGATGGAAATCTCAAGAAAAGCATAATAGATACATACACTCTTGAATTTATCCTTTTTCTCGTCTTGTCGTTTTGTGAGAATAGCCATAATACGAGAGTGATTTGAAAGAATCTAAAATACTTGCAATTCAATCTACAATTTTTAAGACAGATTCATCTGATAAGACATCTAAACTAAGAAATTATTGATGTAGCTTTCGATTTTTTCTTTAGTTTGTCGTCTTTGTGCCTATATTATCAGTTTAATTAAGTTTGACAAAAAATTAGTACACATCAGAGATGTCGCATCCAATAAAAAAATATTCAAAGATAATTTAACTTCACTTTTCATAATGCTTTAAAACAATCCCAAGTATTTGGATTTGTTTTCAAAGCATATGTGTCACATCTTAGAAACTTTTGCAAATTAACAAAAATAAAGCCTGTGTATAAATTCCTCATAGATCAAAAGACCCAGAAACTTTATGGTGCAGCAAAGTTTTGAAGCATTGAAAAGATCGATGGCAGAGAATCCAATGGTTGTTGATGCACTGCTTGATAACACCTGGGTCAACGCTTTCACGATCTAATGTCTGAATTGTTGTGGTAATACAGACATTGTATGAGATACACCTGCTGTCTTAGAAGGATCGCGTTTATCCCTCCTATCTGTGGAGACTTTCAAAAGATTTTCAGTTGCCAGAAAAAAATTCCATCGAATTGATTATTGCAGAAAGTCACTTAAAGTAGTATCTGCATGATGTGAAAGTCATAATATGACCTCTAAGAAACAAATCTCCTCATGACTCCAGAGTGACTGTGATATGAGAACAAGTGATTCAAGTCGGACTAGCGAAAAACTATTCTATAAAAGACAGAGGCCCGTGAGAAGGTTCAATACACATTCGAAAATAGAGAAATTTATGCGACTTTGTTGAGTATTACCTGGCGAGGGAGAGAGAGAGGGGAAAAAATCAGTTAGACTTGAGGTGCCATCACAAAGGACAATTAAAGTGACAGACCTGAAGACAACTCATTCAATCGGAGACAGCTCTCGAGTGTAAAATTATAACTTACGAAACATTCATTTATTTTTCAGTTTGAAAGGGCTTCAAGCACCTCTCCAGGTGAGTGGTAACTGTAGTTTCCATACTACGAATGCAGCCCATCCAACAAACAAGTTTTTGGGGAGGTAATAACTATATATATAATGAATCATAATCTAGTTTTCTCCAGAATTTAGGTGCTCTGAAGTACCCTGCTCGTTAACTCTTTAAATCTATAATTTTTCCTGCGATGATTTATCATAAAATTAGGATTTTCAAAAGTACAGCTGGTTTCAAATATTGAAAATGCTTCTTGTTCAGCAAGCACTAGAGTTTTTGCTCAATCATGTGAGTATTGGGAACCGAACCAGATAGATCTTTGATGGCACCCTCGGCTGTAATATATATGGATATTCTCAAAATTGTACTTGGGCAAATCTTTAAAATGACTTCAGTTTTCTTATCACGGTGTTCCATGATGTGTCAACAGGAACTTAGGAATTAGTATCAATTTTTATTGCTTAACTGAGCTTTTTTTTTTTCTGAATCTGATTTGGAAAAATTGCATTAAAGAGAACATCAGGCAGCGATTATAATGAAACCACAGCCGGGCAAAACCTCTAGTGATATATTATAAGAGCCTCATCCATATTATCTTTTTGCATTATACTTCTATTCTCCACAAATTGAAGATTTATTTTAATGTTGCTTTAACACTTTACCGGCAAATACTTTAAATTCAAGTAATGCTTATTACAATTTTCAAAGCTTAATTATTTTCCTCTAGAGATTAGGATTTGGAACCTATGGACTTGTTGATTTCAAAGCAGAAGCTATATATGCCTCATGTGATTGTTCCTATAGTTTGCCTCATGGCTTTTGCTTCCATTTGGTTCAATAAATACATTCTACTTATCTTCAGATTAATAAACTTCTCGAGACAATCTCAGCTTCTAAATTGTAATCGCGATCTGCTGAAATATTTCGTGAACTATAGCAACAACTTTCTACCTCCAATGGTTCCACTCGCCAACTCATTGATTAAGAGGTAATGGTTACTCCTTCTCGAGCAATCACATACGTGCTATATATCCTGGCTTAGAATGGTCCACAAAAGTGATGCTAGTAGACTTCTTAAAAATTAATTCAGCTTTAAAATTGTTTTTGAGTTAGATAATCTAATCTTTTTCATTGGAAGTTGGAATAGAAACTAAAGGAGCAAGCAGAAAGGGACAAATTATATAGACTAACCTCTCGTTACAGGAGAATAACTAATGATAGCTACATCAAAAAGAAAAATCATGTGATAAACTCAGCAAAATGCTAGCCAAACCAACAACTCCTTGGAAAGGTACTCTTAAGCTCTCACGTGATCTATGAAAAATCAAATTCCTGTACAAGAGGTGACTCTAAAAGCAGATCCTATGCACTAAGAGTTGAAATGCATACATCGAAAAGACTATAAACACGATACTTCGAACCTAAATGAATTTCCAATTCGCTGAAGGAACAGTGTAAGAAGCCGTAACCAAAAAAGCCCAAAATCTCAAAAGTGTTTATTAAGAAACCCCGTACATTAACTCTCTTGTGTAAAAAAAACGGCGTCGAAGCTAATAGTACATAAATCTCTCGCTTTTTGGTGCTGAAGTAATGAATCGATTTTTAGTATCTCTAAAATTAATTATGGGTTTTTAAATTAATTCCTGTTTCACTGCACTGAAATTTGAATTACGAACCTTGTTCATAACTTTTTTTATAATTCTCTTAATTATCTTTAATATCGCATCTACTCTTAGACTCAAAATTTCTGGAAATGATTCCTTTTCCTTCACAACGGGTTCCAGTGACCAACAGCTCGAGTCTGAATTCCATGTATTCATCAATCCTTGGAGCATTGGGTCCGAACCCTAACCGCCTTCTTCCAAACATTTACCAACAAAAAATTATTGATTCATATATAAACAATCTCTTCCTTCAGAATCCCGAATTGCTGCTATTAGAACAGCTTCTCATCACTCAAAGTCAAAGCCAAGCGTGCTTGTCGGGTCAGCTTTGGCAAAATTTAGTTGCCCAAGCAGCAGCCGCTAAATCCAAAGAACTCATGAGTGACGCTTCTAACTATCGCTCTAATCCTTATTTGGATACTTGGAAAAAGAACAATGAGAGTTCTGAGATCACTCGAACACCTTTAAATCAAAATCTGGAAGCTTCTGCAATTAAAAAAATTAATTCAACTTCAATTAAAGCCCGCCAAAAACATTCCCAAACCCCCACAGTATCACCACAAGGTAGTAAAACTTTATTCGAAAAGGAAGCAGGAGAAGATGGCAGGAAGAAAATCCAGAAAAATTACCAAGAACCCAGAAATCAATTAGAAGTTCAAACTCGGCCTCACACTTTAATTCAACCATTAGACCCGAATGATTGTGCTTTTGATTCAAATGGTGAGCACGATTTGAAAGATAGTGAAAAGGAAAGTTTAGAAAAGAGTAAGACTACCCCAGAGAAAAGAGCGCAATTGTCAACAGAAGTGTTAAAAGATGTTCATACTATCATACAGAGGCAAAACGAGCTCATTGGGAACAATAAAGATGAAAAATTAATCATGAGTGATGAAAAAGAGAAAGATCATTTAGAGCACCACAATCAACTACAGGCACATGAGCTGGATGAACTCGATTCAAGCTTTTCATCCGACGACTGGCCGAGTCTAAATGGAGACTCTGAATGTGAGAATCCTTTACAAGATTAGTTTATTCTATATGTATCCAAGTTTTATTTAATCAGTAAATAATAATTTATGAGTTGTTGTATTAGGGTTATTTCGACTTAATAATGCGATGAACGAAAATTGCTCTCTCTCTTTCTTTTTTTTTTAGTCTTTTCATATTTCTTTGAAATTTGTTATTATTGAAAGAACAAGTGCAGAATACTTGATCTGATATTTGAAAATATTTCGGGTGTTAATTTCCTTAAATTAAAAATGTAAATTGGCAAAGCTTCCAATCCATTTCTTATTGCTTGAATAAGTATTTTCAGAATTAATTAAATTCTTCATTCTTCAGCAAGTTGCATGCATTGCAATGCAATGTACAAGAAATAATTTAGCAAATTATTTTTGTTAGACTTTGAAATCTTATAGAGGCACAATTGAAAATATTTTGAAACATCCCATAAATCAGGTTGGATTCTGTAGCTCGCTCAGTTGAGATTAATAGTGTTCACAAGATCAAGTGATAAGTAGGCTTCATGTAGAGAGGAGGGAAAAACTTTCATTCGTAATTCGAAGATTTTTTTTAATACAGGGAAAAATGCGTCATTACCGCCTGTGCCTTTTCATATCAGAAATCGATAATGGCACTCATTCTAGAGATAAATTTGATAGAAAATCGAAGAAATTTCTGGGGGATTGACGGGAGTTGATTGATGATTGAAAATAGTTTGCTCTTCGAATCGCAAATTGAAGGTTGAAGGTTATTTTTTTATGAAAAATTCTTTCCTATGCTCTGTGTGAAATAAGGCAAGAAGTCTTCCCAATTACTCTATATTCAGAAAATAGAGATTCATGTACACAGGAAAAAGATAGATAAAAAAATCTTTAAGTCATTCTTATTGTATAAATATTTTCCTATTTATCATTCAACACCAGCAATGCTTTTTCAAGCAAATAAATCGCTTCAACGACTCGATGAAGACAATTAATGAAAGCATTAACCAGTTTCAAAGATTATGCCTACTGCACAAAAAAAAAAACAAATTAAAATAAAATAAATTTAAAACTCTGACTTCACTTGACTAGTATCCCGCTCACCTGGAGCGTCTAAGGTCGATCTTTGGTGACACAATTCTATTTTCGGATAATTATACTCGTCTGGGATTTCTTAATTTTGAGGACGTCCAGTTTTCAGAATTAGAAAGAAATGATTTTGATTTATTATAAATCGCTTCAGAGATATCCAATCTGGATGGATAGTGCAGTGAGTTTATTTTTGTTTCTCTGGATAATTTGACTCGTCGGTTTAAGGGTCCTTTGATTGGCTTCTTCTTTGATCAGATACTCATTACCACAACTCCAGTTAGCCCAATGATAACGTGAATCGTCCGGAAAATCAAAGCAGATCTCAGTACTCCAATCACGAGGTAATTAAAAACGCCCACACTCCACTACTGCAATGAGCAAACAAGAAATAAAACTTACTAGGACAAAGAAATTCTCTAAAAGATTAAATATAAAATCCACTTTCGATTTCTTTGAGTCTGACCAGGCATCCAGTATTAGCCAGCATAATTGTAACACAATAGGAGGGACTATTTGTAGCATAGAATACGATTGCCTCATCCCCCAATAGCAGTGTAACACACACAATTTTAATGAATTTTAAAGGCAGAGCCAACTGTCGATGTAAGCGATCAGAGACAACTTGAATCTGAACTCCTCCTTCTTTTGTCAACCCCTTTTAGCCTTCTCCTTTAAAGAAAAGTACTGAAATGAGAGTAAGCAATCTCAGTCAGACACATATCATTAGAATCTTCAATACCAATCCAAAAATCCCACTAGCACTGTCCTTGTAGAAGCCCGGATTTGACTTCCAGTCAGGTTCATTATGACTGTATTATGGAGTGCTGCCGTAATTTTGCTCACAAGACAGTTGATATTTTTGGGTTTTTTCTAAGTACGCATGTCAAACAATGAATGAGCAGTGCGACTAGCAAAAACATAACTTGCTGACTCATGTAACTCCCAGAGTTGAGCAAGAATTGACCTGAAATTGTGATACGCGAGAAAGCACCTTCCTTAAATTGATTGGAAGCTGAGTCTTCAACCGCTTTTGCAAAGAAATTTGGGTAACTTTGGCTTGAAATAGTCGATTTGAAGATTATAATTTGATCATTTCTTAGACCCAAATGGCTATGACTTTTTGAATCAAATGATGATGAAGAGACTGAGTCTGCGATCTCAGATTTTGTAGATCAGGACAACGTGGTGAGGAAAATAAATCCACTATGCATGATACGAACGAAAAATGCAAAAAGATTCCTGAAAACATAAAAAAATTAGAAAGATTTCATGATAAAGAGCTTGATGGGATTAGCTTCTCTTCAGATGATCTGCCCTATGTAAGCAAGAATGAAGATTTCTAGATTTTACAGTAAGATTAATCAGACTTAAATATGTATTAAAGCCAATTATCTACCCTTTTACTAGTGACTTCTTCGAATCTTGCTTCTGAGGTTGTGCTTATGTTAAGAACTTCCTGCTTTTCAATAAATTTTGTAATTTAACTGCACTTTCTTATGCATTAACACTTGGATAATTAGAAATTTATCGTATCTCTGATGATTTTACAACATTGAGCCAAGGCATATATCATTAATAGCTACTTAAGCTTATCATTTGCCTTATTAGGAAACGAACAAATGAGTCGCACAGAAAGGATACTCTGTTTCTTGCATTTTCTCTTCATTATCTAAATTTTTAGTTTCAAAATAGACCACATATATTGGCAAGAACTGTAAAGAAGATATTCATTAGTTCGTCTAAATCAGGCTTTTAGAGGCACCAATTCGATTTCAATTTGATATGAATCAATGGATTCTTCTTCAGACCATAAGAATAAATACTTAATTGTTAATTAATATCTGCCATCGCTTAGGTTTATTCTCGAAATGTTTGGTTGAACGAGAATCTTAGGCTTACGAATTACTTGATTTTTCTTCACAGATTCGGGGCTCAATTCCAGAAAAGAATCTGAACCAGATGAGTTTGGCTTATTTCTCTGTTTGAGATGCATTCTTCGGGCTCTCTGTTTATGGAATCCTTTCTTGAAGTTCCTTTTGCTATCAGTTTTCAAACGAGTTTTGTGAGAATTTTTTATTGAGTCTATTTTGCTACATAAACTCTGTAGTACTGCAGTGATCGTCCCAATTAGTAGATATAGAGTACGAATAATGAATGCAGAGCTAATCACCCCAATTAGCACAAAGTCAAAAGCCTCCACTTCCTTAAACACAGAGATGAATAAGCAGGAGATGAACCCCATTAACACCAGTAAATTTTCGAGTAGATTGATGACGAGGTCTGCTTTCTTTTTCTTTGGGTCTGACCAAGCATCCAAAATTAGCCAGCCGGCTTGCAAAATAATTGCAGGAATTATTTGAAGTAACGGATACGACTGGCTCATTCCAAAAAGCAATGCAATGCACAAAATTTTAATAAATTTTAGAGGAAGAGCTAATTGCTTATGCAGCTGAGCAGAGTTAAATCGTTCAAGAAGCCCTTCTACAAGTATTTTCTTAAGTGACACCCGATTTAGATGAAGATTATTACTAATTTCTCTCCCTCTTTCTTTGTTGGGCTCCTTAAGACCTTCTCCTTTAAAGAGAAGTACTGCTATAAGAGAGAAAAATCCAAGCCAAATACATTTCATGAGAATCATCAATACCAACCCAAAAATATCTTCTGAACTATCCTTGTAGTGGCCTGAATGAAATGTGACGACAACTCCGATCAGAAAAGGAATTTCACTTCCAGTCATATATATTATTGCATTATTATATAGGGCTGACCCGATTTTTCCCAAGACAACAGATACCCTGGGATACTTTCTCAGGATACATGTCAAAATGTGGAAGAATACTGCCATTAGCAAAAACGAGAGTTGTTGACTCATGTAGATTCCATAGTTGAGCAAGAATTGACTTGCGATTGTAATACGTGAGAAAGCATTATTCTTGTATAGATTTGCAGCTCTGTCTCCAACGATTGGTGAAAAGAAATTGGGGAAACTCTGAGTGGCAATGGTAGCCTTGAAGAAATCAAGGACTTTTTGGCGGTAAGGGACATTGATCAGCACCAGGAGAGAAGCAATTTTTATCAGAGCCATGTATGAGTAGAGATTGTAGGTAGATATACCTGAAGTGAAAGAAGTTGTTCCAGCTTGTGCAGCAAATTGGGTGGCGAGTACTGCAGCTGTTGGGACGTATGACATTGCTTCTAAAATCGTACTTGATGCTGTTATTGCGATTTGGAGCGCGGAGTCATCTGTTGCTATATGGATAGTTGTATTATTGATATTTGGAGTAGAGGTTGAATTGATTTGACAGCTGGAGCCATTTAGAATAAGAGGTGGATTGCAGGAAATGCAGTCATTTCCTGTTGAACCCACACAGGTGTTGCACGAAGGATCACAATTAACACAACTACCTGAGTTGGCTGTGGGAGACACTAAGTCGAGATAGCAACTAGTGTTACATGAGGTGCATTCTTGGGAGGATGATCCTGAGCAATTTGAGCAGCTATCATTGCAATCCAAGCACCTACCCATTTCTAAATAAGTCATTGGAGGGCAGTCGCTGTAGCAGAGTGAGGCTGAAGGACCGACCTTCACAGGATAGTGGTTATTGCATTGGTCACACGCAGTACCGTTGGTACAACTGAGACAACTGTTATCACAACGAAGACACTCAGTGTTCCCTTGAGAGGGGAAGAAACCTGTAGGACAACTCAAAATACATCGGAAAGTGGATGAATTGCTAGGGTTGTATTGAAGTCTGCTAGGCTGACAAGAAAGGCAATCAGTGTTCAAATTACCGGTGCAAGTGAGGCAGCTGGAGTGGCAGACATTCAGGCAATTTATGTGATCGGTGAGTGTTCCTACTGAAAAACTACAACCAGGGAGACAATTCATTTGGTTATCCAAACCTCCATTGTTCCACAAGTAAAAATACTCAAGTTTCCCTTGAAAGGAGCAAACGTCATCTCCTAACCAAAACTGATCTGTTGTGGATTCCGCATATGATTGCGAAGTTATCCCAGATTGATAGAGCGAAGGATTAGTGGTTGGGACAGAACCATTCACGGAGACAGTAAATATGAACCTGTCTTCAGTATCAGAAATAAAAGTTGAAATTATAATGGTATGAAAATAATTATTGTTGAAAATTGACGACCCTGGAACAGCTGCTCGGTAATTACTATTCCACGTGTAGCTAAATATCAGAGATCCTGGAGCTATTGAGGAGCTAAAACCAAAGCTATAAAGTTCAGTTCCTGCTGAAGTTTTCCTTGAAATTAACTTCTGGTAGCCACAGTCCGTCCCCAAATTGAAACTAAGCCTCATCAAGATTGTAACCATTCTTAAGGGATCAGCAAATATTCTTCCGGCTGTCCATTTGAGATGTCGTCCATTCTCCGGAAAGTTTAAAGAATCCGTAGAAGTATCATAGGAAGGAGCGAATGAAACTGTCAAGGATAAATTCGTTCCAGTCGCCTGCTCAACTGCGTATTGATCAGAATAGAAGATGAGAATCCCTAGAGGGGTATTCTGATTGGAGAGGCGTTGAAACTGACCTGCATTCTTTAAATAAGCTCCAAGGAAGACTGTGAGGGTAGAGAGTTGATAATTCCCACATTGGCTGGGGATTATGCATAATATAATTTTCGAGCCGGTCGTTGTGAGGGCCCAGTCGTCAGTAGTTGCAAAATTTATTGCGTTATTCTCATTTGAGACTTCTTCTGCACCTGTATTCCAAATATACAGATAAAATGATCCTGTTTGGTAGTTTACAGCGGCACTCATGTAATTCCAGTATTTTAAATTATCGTTCGGGTCTGCAGTCATTTGAGTTGCACTTAAAGTGGTTAAATCAGTGACAATTTTTCCCATGATTATTCCAGTGACGCCTAAAATGAAATCCAGGCTAAATCGCTTTTGATTTCCATCTCCATTGAATTGGACAAAATCTGTCAGAGTACTTTCAGATTGTACCCAAAACCCAATTGTAATAGCATGAAAGGTTTCTGTAGGAGAAACAGATGAGAAAGTGCTGCTCAAACCATATGAATGCGTTAAACTTCCTGTAATACCCTCTATATTTTGAACCACGATCGCGCTTATTGGACAGGTGCTTATCACTTGGATTACTATTAATTGAAAAGCTAAGCTTATGAACAATGCAGACATGGCAAATTCTGTGCTTTTATGTGTGTTAAGAAATTTATATCGATATATTTTCCTTTGCTTAATTAAAAAAGAACTCACTTTGGAAATTATTGAAGTAGAAAACTTGTTAATCTACTAACTCCTTCTGATTCAATTTATTACAGAGAAGGAAATGCTTAAAGAAACGAAATTGTTTATGGATATTGTTTACGTTGACTAGTCGCAGAAAATGAAAGCTATTAGAAATTGCTTCACTTCTGACAAGGTTCCCACTGTTTTTTAAAGTTTTTTTTTTATTGGTAAAGATAGGTCTTGAAGCTTTGGGTGCAAGCGGTAAAAACAAACAGTTTTGCAGGTTTTTATCAATCATTGTGACTTCGTAAGCAAGAATTGTTGATGAGATTGTAAGCGAGTCTCATTTTCCAAAGTGAATAAACTATAATTCCTTGAAAAAAGAGAGAATAAGGTAGTAATGGCTTTGAAATAAATTGGCAATCTGATGATAGGTCCAACATTTATTTGCTTTTTTGAAGAGTTGGTTAATGATAAGCACTATATATTATGGAATTAATGATTGCATATTTAGTTTTTTAATAAACAAAGATCTTGAAGCAATGATGAGTAGTGAATCGATAATTCTTGCGCTAAGAATTTGCAAGCAAAGCCGCGAGATGTTAGCCTTTTCGTTTCGCTCAATAATTCCTCGCTGTCTCCTGCTGAAAATTTAGGAAATAGAAAAATAACTGGAAATATTATCACAGTCAGAATGGGTTTTATGACTGTATGTAAACAAGATCCTGTTTTCCAATGCAGACTAGTGATCTCTCTACGTTTTGGAAGAGATTACATCATCTCTGCATTCTCATGAATAAACAAATCATAGAGATAGGCTCTTGAAGCTGGCTTCGAAATATTATCATTAAATTTGTAGCTGCTTCGATGGCAAGCTGAGACTGTTACTGTTATGAATTAAGAAACTCAATTCCAAGTCCTGGGAGCAATTTACAATTGTTGAGAGATATACCCCGATAATAAAATTTGTTTAACTAACAAAACTTTATTTGCTTGAGCAATAAAAATTCAATATACTTTAATAATTTTGATCTATTCTAATTTTCTTGAGCGTTCAACTGAATTATTCCCAAATTTCTCATCATCGGTGACACATTTGAAATCAAATAAAACCAATTTGCTGCAAGCACTATTTCACAGTCGGATAAGACCTGAATAAAGACGACTTGAAAATTTGAAAATGTAGTAGCTTTAAAATTTGAAATGGTGAATTCACATTTGAGCTAGAAGTTCGTTAATTCAGGAGGGTTGTTGTTCCAAATTCATTTCTAACACAATAAAAATACAAACGTAAGTCATTAACAAACTCATACAGCGTGTGTTGTCACTTCAATTTACATCCAAGAGTAATGCTACAGGTCAATGTAGCAGCCCTTCTTTCGAAGAAGCTTCTCCTGTTTTGTTTTTTTTGCTCTTCCTCGAATAATATTGGAATCCCAATTCGATAGAGAACAATGTGCAATTATGTTTTCTTAGGAATTAAATCTCTCCACATTGTATGTTATCCTAAAATAATTCGAACGCAAAAGTTAACTTTACTCCGTACTTATCAAAATTTCATCACTCACAAGAATATTTTTCCCTCACTACACTAAAAGTCCACTTCACATTTTTTATACCTTCAGTCTTTCAAATTCTTTTTTTGTATGTTTATGGAATCAAATGCAAGTTCTAAGCAGAGCGATTTTCTCACTTGTTTATGAAGATTCTATTGACTTATTCAGATTCTAGCCTCTTCAAGTACTCGATAGCCATCACGCTCCTGCTATCAGCTATATATCCTAACGTCGCTTTTTGATAGTAATCGCTCTTCATTTTGATATTCTGAATCACATCAATCATGCTAATCGCCTTTCCGAGTTCGAACTTCTCTCCCATTTTCGCTTCATGAGCAAAATGAATATGGAGATGGAAATAGGTGGGTAAATAGTGAATGCATGCTTTGATCTTCGCCTTGCTTATTTTGTATTTCTCACAAATTGCTTTCGTCTAAAAAAACACCAATGAGTCTCAATCCAATTGATCAATATTACTCCTTTCTCATAAATATTCTCAACAATTCCCAAGTTTTCTTGATTCAGATCCCTCAAGGATGTCAGTGATCTGTTGTGCGTAATCGCAATGATGTGCAGGTCCTCAATTGAAGCTAATATTATCATAATTAGGCTTGATTAAGAAGTCTTCCATAGAATTACCATCATCCTGTTTAAAGTCCCAACTTGGGAGAAGTATGAAGCCTTTCTCTGGATCTGGATCCTCATAAATGATATCTTCAGCCTCAGCTTTCTTCTCAAGGATTTGATATATCCATTGATAATTCTTTTTATCGACCTTTTGGACGAAGAGCGGAAGTGTCACCTACAAGGCGGATAGAATAACAAGATTCACTATAGTATCAAACTTCATTATAGAACTCAGGGGTTTCTTCAATGTAAACCGACTCTGTCTTCGAGGATTTGCTGATGAGCTTTTCAGTCGCAGGATAGATGGTTTTCGCATCAAGCTAAGAGTTGATTAACGATTCATGTTATAATAAAAGACAATGCTCACTTCTCTCAGTTGCTGGCCGGTAAAGATCGTGAAATTTCTGAAGATATCGTTCTAATATTGGGAATAAGCAGCTTTATTCCGAATAAGGTCTTGCCTCAAAGTATTGTTTTGTGGGAGTAAAGAGCTGACCGATTGTAGGTGTGAACTCTGCGGCTTTAAACGGTCCTTTTTCTAGGATTACCACGCATTTTTTGCTATCATCTCCAAAGTGACCTAATGAATATTCAGATAAATGAGCGGGAGCTCTCCGAACCCAGCAGCGTAATAGATTTTGCGAGGTTATCTTGTTTCAGAACCTTCTCAAGGCAGAACTTTTCAAGGTCTACTGTCTCTTGAGTGGGCTTTTCAGTATCCATTTAATACAGCAGTTTGAATAATTTAAGTCTAATTTAGCTAAAACCTTACATAAAGTTGTTAAGGACTCTAGGCACAGTGTGTAGTATTTATCCTATACAAAAGAACACTTATTCAATTCTTAAAATATACAGACTAGACTAGCTCTTACAAATGTTCAACAATAATTTCTTAATTAATGACCTTTTTTCCCCGCTGCAGCTTGAAATGCAGAAATATTCTTCTCAATCAGCGCCTTTGCCTCTTTTTGTTCCTTAGGTTTGTACCCGAGCATGAACATAACCTGCTCGTTCAATCGAAAAGAGTAAGTTTAACCAGTGTCATGATGATATATTTACCTCAAGCACGACGAAATCAGGAGCAATGAAGACTTGATATAGGTTGTCTACCATTGCTGGCGTCCGGCCTAACAAACAGTTAGAGACGTCTATTATAAGTTGAATACCTTCGAAGAAGCTGTGTCCAGCAATTTGCAGAAGCCAAGAGGCGATATGGATGACGATCATCACTTTCATATATGGCTCGTAGTAAGGAGTGTTCACGAGTGTATGGTACAAGTGAGTGGTCAAAAATGCCGATCCGACGTAGATAGCAGTGGAAACCAGCTTAATGAAGAAATAGATAGAACAATGAGAAAAATGACGTCAGAAAGTCCTTACCCCTGAGACGAGATCCACGTAGATGTAAACGGCGGAGACAACGAGTGCGAGGATGAGAGAGTAATTCACCTCGAAAGCTTTTCCGATGTGAAGGAGATCAATATGAATACTGTAGTGCGTGATCATTGCGAGTAGTGTTATGACAATCGCAGGTACGCAGACGATGTGAATCGCTTTGTTGCTGAAAAATGGTTAATAGAAGTAGAGGCAGGCATAGGTATACACAGGGTTGTTGTGGTAACTGCCATATGTTGAGAAAAACTTTGCTAGTGTGAGTTTCATCTTTTTTCTTTTTATTTGTTCTTAATTCTATATCCTGACAGAGTCAAGATTAATAATATATTTCGTATAGAAAATACCTCCCGAAAATTTGACTGATTAATCGATAAATGAAGAAGATTTAGTTAGAGCAGTAAATCATAAAGGCCGCTCCAAGTGTGCTCTGGCTGAGCAAATGACTAGGTATTCTTGATGATAATAACAGTGTTATGTTTGTATTCCAAATTTTTGCCAACATTAGAACCAGCTCTGAATGTAGAAAATTGGAGAGTAGGACCAATGGATTAATATACAAAAATTCATTTGAATCACATGTATCACCCCAATGATGTCTTGCCTCGAAATCAATCAGAAATTGTTAAAAACTTCTTTTTCCAGACTTTTGAACTCAAAATTTGTATTTGTGTTGGAATATTTAAAGTTGATTAATAATTTTTGCAGGTATCACAAAGAAGGTATTGAAATATTTAGAAAGCTCAAGAAATAAATATTCTGTTTGAACGTTGAGGGAAGAAGAGTTACTGCATAACATGGAAAGTGGAATGGAATAGAGTGGCTGCATGAATCATCTGTTTATCTTAGAAAGTCAAAGTTTCCTTTTTAAATTTAATGATCCATAACGAAGTTGCTGTGATTTAGATGTGAGGCACACAATGTTTGAGTTGCAAGAATAACTCAAATTCCGCTTCCTCTCGCCTTCAAACCAAAGTTTTGGGTCAAAAGTCAAAAAGTTTTTCTGAAATCAGAGGCCAGAATGGCTTAACATATTACTTGAATCTCGAAACTCATGATTCATTTAAACCTCTTTATGCTATTTTCACTCATAAATCCTGAAGATCACTCGAATTCACGCAATTTTTTTGACTTCTAATGCTTTACCATTTCTGGATGACTAGCAATTATGGTCAAATTGTTGTGAAAAATTACTTGTTCATTGAAAAATAACTCCAAAGACACCTGCTGTTGAGAGAAATAGTTGAATTTTTTTCATTCAATATCAAAAGTTCAGTAATTCATATGCTAATCGCACGGATTTCGTTCACAATAAACCAAACAAAGTCTAAAAAACCCACAAATCTCACTATCAATAATTTTAAATGATTGTAAGTTAAGCACGAAAGAAATTAAAAACACAATTTTAAGAAAATAATGGACATCAAACTCACACTCATCACTTTATGTGGACTCACACTACTCTGCGAAGCCATCGACTTTGAAAACCAGCTCCAAGACCAAACAATCCGCTTAGAATACCAACCAGATCAAGAAATAACCCTCAATCTCGAATCAATTTCATCTGAAAACTCATCTTTCGTTTATGAATTGACCTCTCCAGTCGATGGTTGCTCTTTGGTAAATGCACATCTAAGTGGCGCTCCACCCGTCACTGTTGATATTGTTTTCGAGAAAAACGAGTACCTTTATCTCCAAGGAGACCATCTTTATTCAATATCGTTGGTACCCAGCAGCGACCTGGTTCGAATACGGATTTTTTCATTAGAAAACTCACGTTTTCCGCGAATGGTTTCGAGCGTATTAGATTCCATAAAGGTGCAATCAGGGACCGTGCAAACTGTCCTCGAGAAGGAAACGACATTGATTATCGTCTCGTCTCATGATCTTTTATTTTACGAGCGGAAAAACCCAGAGAGCCTTGCTTATGTGAAGCTTATCACGCTTTCGAATTCTCCTATCAAAAGCACTTTTCTGCAAGGAACATATCTTATTGCTTTGCTGAGTAATTCTCTTATTGCCTATAATTTAAACGATGCTTCGGAAACCCTGAGTGCGAACATCCCTAATATCCTTCTGAACAGCCAAAGCATATCAATTAGTGATATAAGGCAGATGGTTCAATGCTCAGAGACTTTTTACCTTGTGTTACAAACTCAGATAATTTTCGTCAAGTTCAACACTCAAACCAACCAATTTGAAGTATTAGATGAAATGGATCTCGGGTTAGAGATCCTTAGCCTTCAAATACTCCAGCGAGCGGTGATAATCCTGACAAAGGACCATATTTACGAGTTTTTGATCTATGATAATTGCACAGACCTCCACGAAAATAGAATTTTCATTCTATCACAGTTTCCAAATGATCAAAAAAAAGGCGTTTACCAGATAATTAGCCCCGCGAATCAAGCAAATTCGAGGTTTTTTAGCGTGTATGATCAAACTACTAGCACCATCTATATCCTTCAGCACAGCAAGTCCCAGAGTTCAACTGGGTACATTTTTTATTCGCAGCAGCTGAACCCAAATGAAGAGATATATCAGATTATCTTGAGCCACGACTTGAGGAATCTATGTTTCATTACCAACAATAACGTTTGGCTTGTCAGCCTGGAGTACACCCCAACGACCCTCAAATGCTCCGGTGGGCTCGGCAAAAGTGTAGATGCCACGGTCAAAGCCAGTGGCCTATTTTGTATCGCAGATCCTTATAATTTTACTCAATTTAAGGACGATTTACTCAAAAACTCAACCGATAATTCGTTGAAGCTGCAATATAGCGACACTTACTATTATAACCCGACGAAACCCTGTGTGCGTACACTTGAAATAGCGCTGGATTTTCCATGGCCTCTATTTATGCTAGTTCTGATTGGGATCGGGTGCGTCGTAGTCTTGGGCTGCTTGATAATCTTTGCCTCGCTCGTGAGGAGCAACGTTAGCGGAGGGAACAAGGCGAGACATTTTACTGATGAGCCTGAAGGGAGAGGCTCAGTTCCAGGGGTGGATACGCAAGGTAGTGCGCAAACTGAGACTCACGAAGTTAATGGACAGGATAAAACGAATCTTATCCGACAGATTGAGATGACGACGACGCCAACTGTGACTAAACGTGAAACGGGCGAGCTGAGTTTTGGACCAGACGAGGAAGATCTTGCGAAAAGGATTATGGGTTTTGCTCAGGGAAAGAAACCATCAACGACAGAGGAAATAAAAAGTCCCTAAGAGCATTAGGGGTTGCGTTTGTTGAAGCTATCTGTATTTTTGTTTTTTAACTCTCGTAGTTGCAGTAGCGAGAAAAAAGATGAAGCACGCATTCAATTCTATATTTTTTAAGTTCTGTATTGGTTTAGTATTTCAACAAACTTAAGAACAAAATTTTCGAGTTCAGCTACGCGCATCAAGTAGGATGAATATTTAGCAAGAGGAAAGAGAAGAAAAATCATGGATATGACTTCTTCTCATGCTTACTTAAAAGAGCAATGATTGCATAGTCATAGGCAAAAGCTCTCGTTAGTAATGAAGAATATTGCGATATTAATCTTGAACTTGGAGCCTAGAAAATCATCAAACAAAGCAAATGGCAAAATGAAGAGGTTCTTAAGGCTACTCCACACGATAGAGAATGCAAAGCCGTTATTATCACAAAAAATTTGAATTAAGGTCCGCTTGTATCAGGCAATGGCTATTATCGAGCTCACTTGCGCTTTTTTCAAGCTTAAAAGATCATTTTTCTGTTTTTCTATGCTCTAACATTTAATCATGCTACCTTGTTCAATTTTTAATCGGTGTTTAATCAAATTAAAATCCGATACAGGATTCTCACTTCCAAATGATCAAATTTGCGCGCTTCTACGCTTCCTGATGAGCCCAGATCACTTACAGAAGCTATATTATAAGAATAACTACAAGTTAGATCAACAAGAACGTGAAAATTATTTTTACCGACCTCGTCCAGTGTATTTTCGATAACGGCTACGCCTCAGCAAAAACCCTCAGGATTCGATTATATTCGAGTATATTAACAAAAATTAAATATTCGATAAAAAAAAATCTTTCGGAATAGAATGTCAAAGGCCTTCAAAAAACTCTTTATCGGAGGAAACTGGAAATGCAATAATACCCTCCAACAGTCCAAGGACCTGGTGGATAAGGTCGTTAACAACCTCAAGTTCGACGAAAAAAAAGTTGGTAAAACAACATTTTCTCATGTCTCTGGTGGCTCAAGCACAACCTCTTCATTTCTTTTTGAATAGATGTCATTGTGGCCCCAGTCTTCATTCACTTGCCTTATGTCCTCGACGCTATCAAAAACAAAGTCCAGGTTGCCGCCCAAAACGTCTCAAAGACTTCTTTTGGTGCCTATACCGGCGAGATTGCGTAAGAAGTCATTTTTTGCCATTATTAACCCTATTTCATCAGCCCTCAACAGATTAAGGACCTCGGTATCAACTGGACCCTTCTTGGTCACTCAGAGAGAAGAACATACTACGGCGAGACTGACGAGGTCAATAGAATATGTGAAATTTCTAATTTTCAAAATATAGATCGTAGCCCAGAAGACCAAGCTCGCTATTAGCACAAGCTTGAACGTCATCCTCTGTATTGGAGAAACCCTTCAAGAAAGAGAGTCTGGCTCAACAATGAAGGTCATAGATAGGCAACTTTCTGAGGTCAAAAATAAAAGTCAGCTATCTAAGGAAGATTGGCTTAAAATTGTCATTGCCTATGAGCCTGTTTGGGCTATCGGAACTGGTAAGATGGAAAATAACATATACCTAATGTAATTTTTCAAATAATAGGCAAGGTAGCCTCAAACGAACAAGCTGAGGAAGTTCATAAACACATTAGAGGCTGGCTTGACGCCGAAATATCCAAAGATATCTCTGACGCCACGAGAATCATCTATGGAGGCTCTGTGACTGAGAAGAACAGCACTGAACTCCTCAAGCAGAAAAACATCGACGGATTCCTGGTATTTTTTTATAAATTTTATTCCCAAAATAACCTCTGTATGTACTGCTAGGTCGGAGGAGCTTCTCTCAAGCCTGCTTTTGCTGACATCGTTGAGTCGACTAAGGTCAAGCTCTAGAGAATAAGAGCTCAATGAAATTAAGATAAAACTCTCAGGATATTCAGCAAAGATATAATCGCTTTACTTCGATATTTCGTTGCGTTTATATTTCTAGTCACAATCTAAGCAAAATATTCCAACAAACCGGAGCCTTGCACAAAGGTACCTTTATGCATATTTTCTTGCGATATGGTTCAATCAAATATTTATCTATCAACAACCAAAAAAAAAAAAGCTAAAAAGGAAATCTCAAACTTCCCAAATAAAATTCATATAGAATTGCCAACTCACAAAATCAATTTTTATTTTTTCAGATTGGTTTTCACCAAACCCCGTGATTTTGGGAAATTCTCCTCAGATTCTTTTTTAACAGTCGTTTTAGAAGCACTAGGCGGTCTTTTTTTCCCAGATTCTGGCTTTTTAAGACCTGTCTTAGTTTCTGTGTTTCTCTCAATAGTGCTTTGCTCGTCTTGCAGTTCAGGACCTTCATCCGTGTAAACGAAATAAACGTTGTGCTGACTCTCAAACTGCCGCCTCAAATCGATCTCTCTCGCGATATTTCCCTCCACGACATCCTTGGGACTTGCACTTTTCTCTCCACTTAACCTTCCTCGTTTTCCAGACATATTCCCGCCCAACTCACGGTTCGGAATCACCCAATTATCGAGTTCATCATCCCATAGAGCTTTTGTTTCGATCCTTTCGATTTCCTCACCAGGAATGAAACTTTCAAGCTTCAGCATTTTTAGCATGAGCAGTTTCGTTAAATTCCTTATTTGCTCAATATAGACTTCTCTCTCTCTCCTGATTTCATTCGTTTGGTCTTGAAGTTCGTATTTTGCTTGGTGGAATTTTTCATAAATCTTTTGCAAATTTTTCCTCTTGTCCTCAAGTTCTTCTGAAGCATCCCCGAATTTCTTCTCATAAAGCAGATACTCGTCCTCTCTGCTCGCCATCTCTACTGCCAGCCTCTTTTCATTCATCTTAATATCTTCCAACTCTTTTTTCGCAATGGCCAGCGCCTTCTGTTGCTTGCTAGCCTGTTCCATTGCTTTATTTCCCACAAGAAGCTTTTCTTCCATTTTCTTCAATTTCTTCAGCAAATGCTCTTGGGTCTCACGCGCTTTGTTTTCAGCTTCCTCTCTTTCCTGTAACTCCTTAAGCAGTCGGATTTTTTCCACCTCGGCCAAGTTTTTCTGCTCCTCGATCCGTTTCCTCTCTTCCTCGACCCTTCGAGCCAGCTCCTCCCTTTCAGCGGCCAGTTTCTGCTCCATTTCCTTTATTTTTTTCTCGTCATCTACTTTCACGATTTTCTCAATAACTTTTTTATTGCCTTGTTGAACAACGCTGAGACCAGGACCAAAGCCCTCTGCTGCAAGGGCCAATTGCTCTTTGAGTTTCAGAATTTCATCTTGGAATTCTCTTAGCATTGCGTCCTTGGGATCGTCATTGATTTTCGGCTTGTTCTTGATACTTTTCGCGCGATTGGCGTATCTTAACGTACTAAGCGTTTCATCAAAATTCCAGTCAGTAGGGCCGACGTTCGCTATCATTATAGTCTTTGTATTTCCACCTAATGAATCTTGCAAGAGCCAAGTTAGCTGGGAGTTCCTATAAGGGATATGAGTGGCCTTTGGGTCAGTTAATGCGGAGATAACGTTTCCGAGCACAGACAAAGACTGGTTGATATTGATTCCTTCCTCAAGCCGTTCACCTACAGCTTGAGTCTTCTTAAAGCGCTCCGATCCAGCCAAATCGACGAGATTTAATTTTCCCACTCTAATGTGGTTTTTGCCATCAGGCGCATCGGCCGAGGCTTCGATTGTGATAGTGAAAATGGAATGGGACCTGGACGAGCCTGGGTTCATAGCCGTCGCTCCGGTAGCGCGAGATTTGCGCCCTTGCTCAAGTTTTGAAAGCATTTCTTGCTCGTTTTGTACCATAGCAGATCCTAAGCCTTCAGCATAAACACCAACGTTAGGTTTTTCTCGCAATTTTAGTCTGTTCTTCACATTTTTCGCGAGAAGATCGCGGATTTCTTCATTATAAATCTCAAGGAAAGAGACCCTGACCAAGTATTGGGAGCCAGCTGTAGAATTAATATATTGGAAGATATGAGAGAACGCTCGAGGGATGATTCCCAAGTGCTGAGGATTATCTTGGTATCCTTCCATAGTAAAAGTTTTTCCTGTCCCTGTTTGACCATAAGCAAATATAGTTCCATTATACCCTTCTAGCACTGACTCCACGATAGAAAAAGCAGACTCATCGTAGATATTCTTTTGAAGTGCATCCGGACCATACACATAATCAAAAGTGAAAATCTTCGGAGATTCTGATGGGTCACCTTTTGGATTTCTCACGATTATTTCTCCACGGTCGGGTTTTACCTCCACGATGGATTTTCGTTGGTCTTTTACTTCCTTTGGGGAGAGAGGGCGACATCGGACCGCTACTTTCACCGTTTCTGTTGTGTTTTTGGACATAAGAGGGAAGCAGAAAGTTGTGCTGCAAAATTATTATGATTTTGCTATCTGCTGAGGTCTTGTTAAATATGCGTACATGGCAGTCACACGGTATCAATTTCATTATGTAAGATTATCAATTGGCGTCGAAATTTGATACGGTATCTCTCTTTTTGCAAATGCAACTTACCAATTATTACCTTTAATCACAGATATTTATTCTGATCGCGGCTGTTAATTCTGAAGAAGAATCTTCATATCGTAATATCTCCTCTCTCAGTTCCTTCTAATTTGTGCATTCAGCCTTTTCTGTTCAGAAATCTCTTGCTTGCCTCTTTGTACTAGCCTAACTATGAGAATTATGCTCAGCTGTACTTTAAAGAGTGGTATTTCAATTATCATGTTGTTTTTTTGTTTTTTTTTTTGTTGATGATGATGCTTCCAACACTTTTATAATGCATTTTCCAGCAATATCGTCCATGACCTCTGCAGGACTTCCCGGAATTTGTCATTGATGAGGCATGAACTCTTGTCATATTGTATCAATCTCAGTGAGACAATTAGCGTTGGAATTTGCCTTGATTTCTGTTAAGATCATAGGTGATATCCATCAATTCGAAGGCTGTCCTGGTGGATTTTGCCTTTGAAATGAGCTGGGTATTTTACTCGCCTTAATAAGGTTAGTGACTTGAAAATACATTCAAATACTTTACAGATTGTTTGATTACACCAGTTAGCAACGCTTCAAGAGTTAATTAAATTATTCAAAGGAAAAAGGACTTCAACTTCACTCTTCTTCAACATCGATCAAAACAAATGGGACAAGAGTTTTCCAACGACGACAAGTACGATGAAGATACTGAATTTATAAAGCGGTATCAAGAGAATCCGAATAAAATGATGAGAGACCTTGACCTCAACAAAGCAGAATCAATCAGGAAACGCATAAGTATTCATGTTTTGTCATAAACATCCTCTTATCCCCTTCTTCCTTCTAGTGAGTGATCACCATATGCTTGAGAAGCTCCCAAAGCAGATAACCATTAACTACAAAGCGATATTCGTCGAATATGACAAAGATATTAGAGTAGAAATCATATTTATGGAGAATGAGGAAGATCTCACTGTGGGATGGCTGATGAGCGAGACTCTGCGCAAGGTTAATGAATATATGGAGAAAAATAACATAGTTCGAGAGCGGCATAGCATGGTTGCCCTTAAGACCAAGGAGAAACTCTATGCGTTGGACTACTGGCTTAGTAATTTGGAAAGACCCGTTTCAATTTTGAAGGACCGAATGACGCTTGTACCTTTCTTCGCGGACGAGAAATACGTCGTCGGCAGCGAAAAAATAACGATAGATTACTTCGTAATTCTGAAACTCATCGGCGAAGGCGGATTTTCAAAAGTTTATATGGGTACTTAACTTCACTTGAGAGTTATTTGAGTGTTTTTGCCTATTTTTTTTTTTAGCACGAAGGAAAGACACCGGCGAATTCTATGCGATAAAGATGATTTCTAAAAGCGAAATGATAAAGCGCGGCAAACAAGACGCGATATTTAAAGAAAGAGACTTGATGACTTTAATGGAGCACCCATACATCGTGAAATTGCATTTCGCTTTTCAATCGGTATACCTGTTGCCGTGATATATCAATTAAAGGCATTTTTCCTTCCATAGGATGAGTATCTGTTTTTGGTGCTAGACTTCCTGCCGGGAGGCGAGTTATTTTACCATATTCAGAAACGAAGACTATTTTCAGAGCAACAGGCGAAGGTGTATGCCGGAGAAATCATACTAGGGCTCAACTACCTCCATAATAACAAAATTATCTACCGAGATCTCAAGGTAAAAACAAAAATCCTCAGATTGTGACTTTATATTATTTTCTTAATCAGCCTGAGAACATATTGGTTGATATGGATGGTCATTTGCATCTCGCTGACTTTGGGCTGTGTAAGAAAGTTAGGTCAAAAGATGATTTGAATTACAGCTTCTGTGGAAGTCCAGAGTAGGAAATTTGTTTGAGAATGTCTGGACTAACTAATCTTATTAAATAGGTACCTTGCTCCAGAGGTAATCACGAAAACAGGCTATAACTATCTGGTTGATTACTATGCGCTTGGAGTGCTTGTTTACGAGTTGGTTGTTGGAGCGCCTCCTTTTATCCGCACTGCGAATTCCGATTTATATACGAAAATCTTGACCCGAGATGTCTATTTACCAGGGCATTTATCCCCGAAATGCAAAGACTTCCTGTCAGGTCTCTTGGAAAAAGACCCAAGGGATAGACTCGGGGCCAAAAACGGGATGTCTGAGATCGTTAATCACCCTTGGATTCGCGATTTGAACTACGGTGAAATCATCCTGAAGAAAGTCAAAGTTCCGCTGAAGCCTGATCCTTACAATCTAAACTTCAATGAGGAGTTTATTAATGTGAGAACAACTCACTGCGATATCAACGCCGAGATTCAAAAAAGCTCTTCAGGGATGGTCGGACCCACCCGACAGCGTTTTGTGAATTTTTCGTTCTATTCAAACATTTCAGAGCCACGAGGAAAATATGTCGATCCACTATTTGAAGGCCTCCAAGAGTTGCAAGAATCGCAACCAAAGTTCCAGGATAAAAATCAAAAGTTGTTAATGCAAAGCCCTGAGCCTGATAACCGTGTCCGCAAGCTCTTCGAGAGCAAGGTATGTTACTATCTGTCTTATTTCGGTTATATTGATTATTCTCTCTGTTTTAGGGTTTATTTTCCTCTCAACGCGACAGTGTGATTTCGACAAACACTGGTGGTAACCTCTCAAGTGGATCGTTGAACTTCAAAGGACCAAGAATTAGCATGGATTCTTCAGGCCTGCGCTCAGAGATATTTACCACAGGGAACGAAGAAGAAAAAGCGGACTTGGACATCAATACGAACTGTCATATTGATAAAGCAAATATTAATCGGTTAAGCCAGCAGCTCGTATCTCCCAAGCCGAATAGCTATCATGGAAAAGGTTCCAATTACTTCACCTTTGACCTTGGCCTTGGCCAGAAAACCCACTCTGACGGCATGCGAAATACAATAGGCACACCCTCAAGGCAGTCAAACCCCACGACTTTTACAGAAATAACAACAAAGCATAGACCTGTAGTTATCGATAGGATTTCCTCACCTCAGCCGCACATTTTCAAGCATTTTGACTCTTTGCCGATGAACCCCTCAACGTTTAAAACAACCGAGAATCAAAGATACAATGATCTCCTTAACATCAACCCAGAACCGACGAACTTTGACCCCATATCTAAAGTAAGAGGCGGGCTCCCTGAGGATACAAAAAAGAGACACATCCAACGTCTTGTTTTAGAGAAGGACTCATCAGTGCCCTTAGAAGACACCGAAGAGGTCACCCCTGACGAAGTTCCGGTTATTTCGAAAGCGCATTACTATCAAAACGACCTAAGAGTGAGTCTAAATGGATTGAATACATTGCAAAATGCAAAAACGATGTCGGGCTATGAAAGAAATAATGGCTTTCGTCACAGCTTAATACCCGTATCGAGCTACACTTCAAATTCAACACATGACCAAAGCAAGTTCAGTCAATGGATGAACGTTTCTAAGGCGAATACTAACTCAACGACAGACAGCCAAGGGGGTAAACCTCCGATTCATAGAGCATCGAACTCGGAATGCGCTTTTTCGACGCAGAAAAATTTCAATGGTTTGAAAATGGCAAGAAATGACTCCTCTGGTATGTATGACCCAAAGCTGAACAATAGAAAGTGATAGTAGTAGTCTCTTCCTCACAGAGACGATGTGTAATATTTTGAAAGATGAACTCTCTTTTTTAGCCTGGATTGTCATAAATCAATTTTTTCATTCTCGTGTGTCAACATGAGTTAGAAAATTAAGTGTAAAAGCAAGCATTTTTATTGTTTTATTGTTATTGGAAAGACCTTTATTAATAATATCACATAATTTTGATGAGACACACTAAGCGTTCTCTTGTTGTTGAATGCACTTTTATTTTTTAGCTTAGAAACCCACACAGTAGATTAGATATCTATATATTGTTAAACAAAAAAATTGGTAACTTAATTATTTGAGCTTTAAGCGTGTCAAATTTGTAAATGCTGTCAATAATCTTGAAAAAGGAAGTCGAAGGAGATAGTTGGAATGAGGATAAGCTATTAATCAAAAAAATATCTTTTTTCGATGAGAAATTATACTGAGAATTCGTAAGTGTTCTTAATTCGAAACTAAAATTCAAATTTCAGATATTGTGTTTAATAAAATCACAGTCAAAACAAAAAAGCGTCAATCTCGATCATAAAATGAGTTGGTACAAGCACGTAAGGGACTATTTTCAAACCCACCTCGTAACCTCGTTTCTAGGAAGACAATATTCAAGCTTCGAGGAACAAGCAGACTTACAAGGCTCCTCAAAGCAGCTATTTCACTGACCCTCAGTCCTACAACGAGAATGTAAATCTCACCACAATTCAAAAATTGATATTAACCCGATTGCGTCTCTAGACACGTGCGTTGAAAGCCCACAATCAACTTACCAAAGATTTTAAGAATGAATACATCGTTCAATCAGAGCTCTTAGAGCATCAACGAGAAGAAAAGCTTAACGCAAAGTAAATTTCGCTTTGGCGAATAGAGGAAATAATTTCGGACGCTAGGCGATTCAATACCGAACTCATGGCAAAGCAGAAAGTTGACGGAGACCTTGAAAGACAGGAAAAAGAAATGGAGAAGCAAAAGAAGCTTGAAAAACAGAGAAAGTATCAAAACGAGCTCGTCCAGCAGCTTGAGGAGGAGAGAGATAGAAAGCAAAAGCAAAAAACCAAGGAAGAATCAGAGTAAAACCCTTTAATTTCTTCGAAACTAATAGTTTTCTCTTGTCCAGAGTCTATAAATCTCCTTTCAACAGTGGTACTCCAAAGTACAGGCGCGAAATCACCAATCCGGAAGAGCTTGCAAGGCTCGAAGCCCATAACAAATCTCAAAGGGTCCGCTAAATTCATAATTTCAAAGTTTATCAATAGTAGGAGAAACAAGATCAATACGCGAGAGACCTGGCCTATCAGCTTGAAGAGCAGCATGTCAGAAAGACAAACCAAAGAAGACAAGAAATCGAAAGTCAACCTGCAACTGGCCTCGATATCAAAGGCTCCTATCAATATAAAGGACCATCACAGCAGGAGTTTAGATCCGAACTTGCGTTGCAATTGAAACAGAAAGAGTATCTGAAGCAGAGAGCTTCTGAAAGAGATCCTTATGAAAGACCTGAGCAAGCTGAGTATGACCTCTATTATAATTCGGTAAAATGCGATTAGATGAGCTATTTTGTAACTTTCGGACAGAATTCCTCCAGAGGCAAGGAGCCGAGCTACCTAGGAACTCCAGCGGGAAGATCCACTCAAGGGAAGAAGCAATCAAACGATGTTGACATCTTTGGAAATCCTGTCCGACAGCAGTATAAACCACCACTAGTTTGACCGTTCTAACACATCAATAGACAAAAACCAACCCAATCAGCGCAGCCAACCGATATCTTTGGAAACCCTATCAAATACCCCTCTAGAAGTAAGAATTTCTTTTAGATTTGCTGGAATAATTATTCTCCTTGGAATAGAATGAAAGAATTTGGTTATTTTAAGCAGGAATGGTGCAACTGAAGCAGACTCATCATAAAAAAGTTGTTTAATCAAGGTTTCGTGTGAGGACATCTTAGTAACAATGATAACTTAAAATAGTTAATGAATGCCTTAATTTGGTTATTGCTGGCTTAATTCGATTGCATTTCAGAACTTTTTTCATTTATATATAGATTTGTTGCGCATTCCCAGCAGCTTTCACCATATAAACACACTACAAAATGACCAACAATTAATCTCTAAAGACGCCTCCTTATTCCTATTGAAATCCCATTAACTTTACTGACTAAGCAATTTCGCGATTTCCTCTTCATGTTTCGATAGGTCCTTTGTCTGGGAGAAGAATTTCACAACTTTTCCGTCTTTATCAACCAAAAACTGGCAGAAATTCCAAGAAAGTGGCTTCACCTTTCCAGTTTCTTTGTCATAGAGCTCAGAGTTATGCGTCAAGTATTTGTAGACAGGGTGAGCGTTCGCTCCGTTCACTTCTATCTTCGAGAACATCGGGAATTCTACCTTATATCTCGTTACAACGAAATTTTTTATGTCTGCTTCGCATTCGCTTTCTTGGGCTCCGAATTGATTGCAAGGAAAGCCGAATATTTCAAGGCCTTTAGAGTTGTATTTATCCCAGAGCTCCACAAGTCCTTTGTAATTGCTACTCGTAAAGCCGCAGGCTGAAGCAACATTTACGAATAAGAAGGCTTTGGCAGTCTTCCTGAAATCTCCCATTGTTGCTTCCTTTCCATCGATGGACTTCACGCTGATGTCCCAAAGGTTCTTGGGGATGTCACTAATTGTTCCAGAATCCACCATTGGCAGAGCAGAATCAGATATCTTATTTTTCGATCTTCAGAATAAATTAAATTAGTAAACTTCGAATAGAAATTGAGTTATAATACACTGAGATTTTTCACTAAAATTGTTATGAGTAAGAATTGGCAAACAATATATATCTTTGAGTGGATGTCAAGAACTGATGATAGATAAATTTAAAATGAGTTCTTAATAGAAATATCTCTGCTGAATCTCGATCCTAAGATTATTTACTCCTTCTTTTGTCCAAAATTTTAAAGCTTTATTTTTGTTTTGATTTACTCTCGCAGGAGCTCTTCATTCAAAGTCTATGAATTGTGTACACTTACAGAAAATGAAATGAGTACTTGCCAATATGAAGTAAATGATCGATTGGCACGGAAAATCTCTTATGAACAATGAATTAACGTCACTGACTAGAAATATCCTTTTTGGAGATCATGCTTAACGTCTGCTACTCCATGCTTCACTTCAGTTGCCTTCTTTTCCACAAATTTCGCTGTGTTCACAGCTGCTTTATTCAGATTGTATTGAGCATCAATCGCTGCGTGTTTTGCTTCGACTTTAGCCTTGGCTCCAGCATCAATAATAGCATCTTTAGCATCAGTGATCTTCTCGGTGATTTTATGGGACATTTTTATGTAGGGGGGTTGTGGTAGAGACGGTTGAAGATGAAACTTATTTTTTGGTTTTGAATGAAGAGAGCAGTTATCAACGAGCTTAAATAGTGTGAAAATATTATAGAATAAGCAGTTAAATTCCTTTTTCGAACACTAGCGACCTAAACGAAAAATATTTTATTCTTTTCTTGTCATTCAGTGAAGAGTTATGGATAGACTCGATTCTCATTAAAAAGTAGATGAATGTCTCTTTTTTGGGGAGAAAATCTGCTCGTGTCATATATTTTTGGAAAATTGCAATCAATGAAGAGCTAAAACAAGCCATTCCCGAGAAAATTTTCAAGAGAAACACATATTTTCGAAATTTGTCAGTTACTGAGTATATTTTCCTCCTGGTTCATAAACTGACTCGGATAGAATGGATGATTGTGATAATTGATTCTTGATTCTTGATTCTTGAATCTCGAATTTAGAATTTTTCTTTTTCTGGTAATTTTTCCAATTTTTTCAGTAATGTGTGCTAAAACTTATGAAATAAGAGAGATAACTTTGCACTTCCTTGAAATAATCAAACAAGGATTGATCAATACGTGAGTTTATTTTCAAAATTCATTAAGCATTCGGAAGGTTAAATGTTGCTCAATAATGATTTGCTCTTTATGTGCTTCAAAATTCATAATTCGTCCAGCCAATATTGATACGAAAACACAAAAAATTCTGAAGAATATGAGAAAACCACATGATCAAGTAATTTATTAATGTAGGATAAATGGGCAGAAATGATGTTATTAATCATTCAACATTTGCAAGGATTTAGTTTCAGGTTGTTCCTCATTTTCCCCCTTCTTCAGCAATATTTTCGAGTGAACGAGTTTACATTATATCAACTGAAAAAAAATTGATTTAAATTTATCTATATTCCAAAGGCAGTTTCAATTACCTCACTGATCAGCTACATTCACCAAAGCTATTCTTACAAACGAAATTTCAAATAAAAGATCCATCCCCACGTTTAATAGTGCTTTCATTTACAGAATATATATCTATCTATATTCTCACAGTCAAATGAAATATAAGCGTGAATTATTAGGCAAACAATATTAATATGAATTCATCATTTCTGATTTAATTCAATATTCTAATCTAAGTGGAGCTGGTGGTTATCGACCTATTCTTCTCAAAACTTAAAATAATCCTTCTCTTTGGACATCCTTCTTGAACTCACTCGCCCCTACTTTCAAATCGTCCGCTTTCTTCTCCACAAATTTGGCTGTGTTCACAGCCGCCTTGTTCATATTGTATTCGGCATCAATTTTTGCATGCTTTGCTTCTGCTTCTGCCTTCTTCTCTGTGTCCCATAAGGCATCCTTGGCGTCTGTGATTTTCTGTCCCAGATAATCTTTGACGTCATTGAGAGTGTCTGCAGCCTTGTCCAAAAGTGGTTTCTCTTGAGTCTGAGTCTAGCAAATCCAAGAGTAAATGAAAATTTTCTATGGAAAATGGCTTACCACAGTGATGGTCTCGTTTCCCTTATTATCGATTTCTTGGGTGACGGTGACTTTGGTTCCTGATGGGACTGGGACTGTAATGTTTTCCATTTTTGTTGCGGTTTAAAGAAGACTTTTGTTGCTGATTTGTGAGAGATAATTTTATGATTGTAATATTTCAGCTTCGTTTCGACTTATATATTATGAAAAAAGAGAAATTCAGTATTTCTTTTCGAATGCTGATAGAAAATTCGAATAAATCTGCTTTTTGATACGAGTATGATACTACTCTAAATAATAAATTTTCAGCGAAAATCTGGTTATTTCTTCCTTTCGAATTATTCAGTTTAATTTCGAGAATTCTGAATGGGGACTTTTTGTTTCTTAAACTAGCCAATCGTAAAATAACCCATGGAATCTTTACTGCAATCATTAGAGAAAGCAGCATTTTCGTTGAGAAGAAGAGCCTCTGACGTTAACGGAGGTATTTGTATCGATACTTGAGAGAATTCCATAAAATATTTTAGTTGAAGTGAGCACAAATCATAGAAGTTGAATTTCACAAAGTTTGTTGAAAAATTAACCATTTTCTGTTTTGGAAATGGTATGGCTACAACCAGAGGATGGTCTCTAGGATGAGAATATCAATGATTTCTGTGTATAATAGGCTATTTGACTCTTTTAGCTTAGTATTAAAAAAGTGAGAACTGATTTAAAGGTCTCATAAAGATCGAGAGAAAGGGTTAATGCCTGCGTTTTAAATTCTTTGGAAGTAGAAAGTCTCAGCTGAAAAAATAAAATGGCTTAATAATAAATAGGGAGTTCATTCCTGCGGCTAAGAGATTGAATTTTACATGTCTATGAAAAATAAAAGGAAATTCATTCTATTCGAAACAAATGTTGATTTGAAAATAAGGGGACGCATTCTCCCTATTGAGGACATAGGAGATAAGCAATCGCTTTAAAGCTTATTCTCATACTATTTCCCGAGATACATAGTCAAATCATTTGTAACCTTCAGATGAAATGAGCTTGGTACAAGAGCTTCAGACTGAAAAAAACTCCCTTTTCGGATCCGAATCTGTCACTATTCAAAAGCTTAGCTATATTATTGAAATTGCGTTTTAATCCTCATCATACCAAGTTATATGGCTATTCTCTTGAAGAAATTTTTCGGGGAGATATCTTCAAAATCAGGAAAAGTAAATGCAGGGTATACACTTACAGAAAATGAAATTAAATCACACTCAATTATGAATTAATTAGTTTTGTATGTCCTATCCGCTCAATTAGTTACTTCCTAAGAGGAATAATAAAACATCAATCAACTCTAAGGTATTAGAAATATCCTTTTTGGAGATCATGCTTAACGTCTGCTACTCCATGCTTCACTTCAGTCGCCTTCTTTTCCACAAATTTCGCTGTGTTCACAGCTGCTTTATTCAGATTGTATTGAGCATCAATCGCTGCGTGTTTTGCTTCGACTTTAGCCTTGGCTCCAGCATCAATAATAGCATCTTTAGCATCAGTGATCTTCTCGGTGATTTTATGGGACATTTTTATGTAGGGGGGTTGTGGTAGAGACGGTTGAAGATGAAACTTATTTTTTGGTTTTGAATGAAGAGAGCAGTTATTAACGAGTTTAAATAGCGTTTTCGTGCTGAGAGCTAGTATTCCATTTTTTCTTTTGGAAGATCCTTGAAACAATCGAAAAGATTTTGTCATTCAACCGTCTGTCATCATGAGTGTATCTAGGGTATAAATCTTCTTTCCACTCGACAAAAGTGAATATTCCCTTCACAGCGTGATTTCGTTCAAAGCATCTTTGAGTATTTTTCCTCAAATAGAGTGCTCTAAAGGGTACAAACTGCAATGGTAACCCAAAAGGTCTAAAATTTGTCAGCTACTGAGCTGCCTGCTGGTGGACAGAAAAACTAACTCAGTTTGAGGAGGTAAATTGAAATTCGATTTTATTTTGAATCTCGAATTCCGAAAGTTTCTTTTTTCTCGAAAATCAGTAACAGTTACATATCCAATGTAATTGGAGCTTTTATAGATGTCCAAACAAAGCCGCGTAATATGAAAGAAATACAAAATTATATCACGCAAGATGAGTTGCTAATGTTTTTCAGAATGGAGATTGAGTTTTCTCAGCAAATAAAAAGATTTTGAACTTCTTCTTTGTTGGAGATGACGATGTGGCGACTACCACATGTTTACTTCAATTTGGTTTCGTTTATTAAAAAGTGGAAGTATTTAAGAAAGATTGTTCAAACAGCTTGAGAGAGAGAATTTAAGACCAATTAATTATTGCATTAAGGTAGAATTTAAGAGGATGGGATCCGCCACCGAAATATTAATAGGATCATTCTTTGTACCGTGGGAGTTATGCTTGCAAAATTTTACTCTAAGAGTAGATTTTAATTATATCATCAGGAAATTTGAAAAAATTATTCGAATTTCTTAAATTTTTCTGAATAATCCAAGTACTGCAAAACCTATTGCTTTCATTTGATACTATCATCTTAAAGCTTTTGTTGAGAGTTTAATAGCAATTCAATAGGAACAACTGAAAGTTTTGGTTATTTGTACTTTTCCATGAATCAAGTGTTTGCTGAAGACTTAATTCAGGCTATCAAAAATTATTCGATAGCAAATTGCAGAGTTTTAATTATTTGCAAAATGAGAAGAGATTTCGCTAAGAATTCATTTGCACGTAACAATTACAGGAAATGAAGAATTTCAACAAAACTTCATTTTATCATGCACTTTGCGTCTATGAGATTGAATGATTTCTACTCAATCACAAAATTTAGATTGTTTGTGTGATACCATATCAAAAAACAAAAAAATTGAACTTTCAAGCCCCAGAGAAGAATCTATCACTTTTTATGAATGTTTCGGTTCACATGATTGTATATTTCAAAGAATCGAATTTAACCAAGCGATGGAATGCTACGCATCGATAAGCTACAAATTGGAGCTGGATGGTCAGATTCACACAGCTCATATGAAATTTTATCGGTATATTTTGTGAAAAAAAGGCCCTCTGAAGTTTTCAAGAATAATTCTTAAAAAGTTTAATTTTTCCATTTGCTTAAGATCACTCAAAATAAAATGCGTTAACGGTAAATGAAAATGAACCCTGCCCAAAAAAAAAAAAACGCTAAATTATTACTCTTATTGCGATTTCTGCTATATTAAGAAGCCTAATGAAGTCCTACTACGGATGCTGCTGAGGTAGAGGAGAATTTTCTATTTTGTTCAATGTTCTCGCTATTTTTCCGTTGGCAAACAAAACTCGTAGTTATCACCTTAAGAAATAGTCTTGTTCCTCATACTAGTTCTTTTTAACACCTTGTTCAATGAAACTAGCTGCAAAGCCGTTCAAATGATCGAGATGCTATTACGTATTCTTAATC